>Ga0307432_1000059_pt1 | contig 96696 bp, 77 predicted proteins | sample SalMarWE160150MG_FD_202158 | JGI IMG/M metagenome (GOLD analysis project Ga0307432, IMG submission 202158) | Salt marsh sediment microbial communities from the Plum Island Ecosystem LTER, Massachusetts, United States - WE1603-150 | ecosystem: Environmental > Aquatic > Marine > Intertidal zone >...
AAATTCAAGAGGGTAGGTCTGCACTACACGGGTCTGGGCATCGACACCTGCCTTTCTGTACCCGCCAACGCGGATTCTTCAAGCAATTTCATGCGATTTTTCCAAAACGTGCGAAGGTTGGGCTAATGCCCAGTAGCGGCGTCCGATCAGTGGAGGCTGTGTACCGACCCACGCTCGTCCAGTTGGACATCGAAGGTCCAGCGATTTATCCTGCTGGCCATGTACGCTTCCGACACGCCCGATTCTACTGACTGCCCGCGCATCGTTCGCGATCTCGTTGCGCGATTCGGCGACCACCTGGATTCCTACAAGCAGCAGACGTACAACGAGACGCAGGTCCGCCGGGAGTTCATCGACCCGTTTTTCACGGCCCTCGGTTGGGACGTGGACAACAAGGCCGGTCCTGCCGAAGCCTACAAGGACGTCATCCACGAGGACGCGATCAAAGTCGGTGGCTCGACCAAAGCCCCGGACTACTGCTTCCGCATCGGCGGCGTGCGCAAGTTCTTCGTCGAAGCCAAGAAGCCCGCCGTCGGCGTGCGCGACGACCCCGGACCGGCGTATCAGGTCCTGCGGTTTGAACCGTGCATTGTGCCCTTGACGCAACGAAGCGCTGAAGTACAATGCCGTTAGGGTGACAACCGTTCAACCTGAAAGCTTCATGCGCGGAGACTTACCTAGAATGAGTCATTTCCAAACCAAAACTTACTCGGTTAATGACTTCCTTGAATGGAAAGAGGGTACCATGCTTGAGCTGTCCCCGAAGTTCCAACGTCGAAGAGTGTGGACAACGAAGGCGAAGTCATACCTTCTTGACTCCGTCGTTCGAGGGAAGCCCACACCAAAGATCTTGATAAGAGAACACCTCAATCCCAAAACACGAAAGACAACACGGGAGGTTGTGGACGGTCAGCAGCGCCTCCGCGCTATATTTGAGTACATAGAGGATGGGTTCCGTATCTCCCGGACCCATAACGGAGAATACGGAGGCCTCTACTTTAGCGACCTTCCAAGCGACGTGCAAACCTCCATCCTAGCCTATCAGATCGCCACAGATTGCCTTCACAACATCAACGATCCTGAAGTACGCGATATCTTTGCGCGGCTTAATACATATGGTGTTAAGTTGAACAAAATTGAGCTACTCCACGCTGAGTTCTTTGGCGCCTTCCGTACTACTGCTTTTGGGCTGGGAAATGAGTTCGAGACCTTCTGGCTCGAGAACAAAATCCTCTCAGAAGCCTCCATTTCTCGGATGCTGGATGCCGAACTTAGCGCAGAGCTCCTCATTGCCATGGCCGATGGAATACAAGACAAGAATCGACTCAGTCAATACTTCAAGCGTTGGGATGACACATTCCCCCGCCACTCAAATCTTGAGAAGCAGTTTCGTTCGACACTGGACACCATTGGCGTGGTGTTCCCCGATGGCTTGGCTCCTCATGAATTCCGTCGGCCTCCTTTGTTCTACTCCCTCTTTTGCGCCGTGGCGCACATGAAGTTCGGGCTTCCAGGCCTCAGGAGCAAACGTGCTCGGATCAGTCCAGCCAAGGCTGCACGTGTCATGAACCAGCTGGCTGAGGTCGACAGCATTTGGAGTACCGAGGGACACACCGAATCCGAGAAGGCCTTTCTGAATGCGGCAAAACGTGCAACGACACATAGACCAGAACGAGAACTGAGAGCGAAGTTCCTTTGTGGGCTTATCAATAAGGCGGTCTGAGCGTGGCTGTGGTCAGAGCCAAGAGACTCTCTGCGATTGAAAAGCGGCTGCTCCGATCGCTGGCAACCGTGCGAGAAACTTCATCTACGGGATCATTGGCAGGGCGTGGGACAAGACGCCTTGAAGCAGTTCTGCATGAGGCTGCCTTCCTGCGAGCCTTTGTTGCCTGGGAACGGTTTCTCGAAGAGACATTCCTGAGCTACCTGATGGGTCAGAAGTCTATTAGCGGACGCTCGCTACATCGGTACTACCAGCCTCCAAACGCTTCCTCAGCATGGAACCTCTTGGCGATGATGTCCGGGAGACGCCCTTACCTCGATTGGACTGAGGCTACTGAGGTTGCCAAGCGGGCAAAAGTCGTATTCCGAAATGGAGGGTGGTTCGTGAGACTCACAGCCCAGAACAGTATTCTTCAAGACATGAAGAAGCTACGTAACGCAATCAGCCACGATTCAGATGATGCACGTGCCAAATTCGAAGGATTGGTACGGAGGGAACTGCGGACACTTCCGTCGGGATGTACGCCGGGGAGCTTTCTAGGAACGCCCGACCGGGCAAGTCCCGCGCGGGCAAGCTTCCTTGATAAGTATCTAGACGTGATAGAGGCACTTGCGCAAGATATCTTACGACCATGATGCAAACGACCGAGTGCGGACGACAAGCATTGCAGGAGAAGATAGATGCGGGGCGTACGATGGCGGATCGTAACCGCCTCGGTCAGTTCGCCACACCGAACTTTCTTGCAGTCGATATCGCTCGATACGTCCGATCCCTTATGGGACGGCGCATGCACGATGTTCGCTTTGCAGATCCGGCCGTCGGCACGGGGAGTTTTTTCTCCGCGGCGCTTTCTGTGTTTGGATTGCATCGGATCAGAAGCGCTGTGGGGGTCGAAATCGATCCCGTGTTCTGCGAGGTCGCCCGGAACCTGTGGGGCGACTCGGGTCTTAGGGTCGTGAAGGGTGATTTCACTCGCATCGTCACAAAAGGTTCCTGCCCACCGGCGCCCAACCTCATCTTGGCGAATCCACCATACGTCAGGCACCATCACCTGGAGCGCCGGGACAAAGAACGCCTGCAGCAACTTACGCATCGGATGACCGGCGTCGAGGTCAACGGTCTTGCGGGTTTGTATGTTTACTTTCTTCTGCTGGCAACGGCATGGATGGAGGATGGGGGGCTCGCGGCGTGGCTCGTGCCGTCCGAGTTCATGGACGTCAACTATGGGGCGGCTCTGAAACGCTTCCTAAACGACCGCGTGACACTCCTGAGGGTCCACCGGTTCGACCCGGACGACGTTCAGTTCGGTGACGCTCTGGTTTCGTCGGCTGTCCTCGTTCTGGAAAAGATGCGACCTGCTGCCGACCACTGCGTAGAATTCACATTCGGAGGTACGATCGCTCAGCCTACGGCGACCGAGAAGCTTACGCTTGATCGGCTTCGTGAGTCGCGCAAATGGACTACGCATCCCACACACGCGAAGAACGATCGTCGTGTGTCGCTCAACCTGAACGCCCCAAGGCTGGCCGACTTCTTCCGTATTCGGCGCGGCATCGCTACGGGAAGCAACAAGTTCTTCGTCCTTGAGCGGGCGGACGCAGCCCGTCGCAGGTTGCCGAAACGGTATTTGCGACCGATTCTGCCAAGTCCGCGCCACCTTAAGGTAACTGTAATCGAGCCGGATGAGGACGGTAACCCACGTATCGAGCCGCAACTATGCGTCATTGACTGCGACCTTCCGGAGCCAGCAGTGGAAGACAGGTATCCGAGACTGTGGGAGTATCTTCAGACCGCCGGTGCCTTAGGTGTGAAGGATGGGTACCTTGTCAGAAAGCGGGTCCCCTGGTACAAACAGGAGCGACGCGAGCCTGCCCCTTTTCTGTGCACATACATGGGGCGCGGTTCGAACGATAAACACCCATTCCGGTTCATATGGAACCGCTCCGAGGCAATCGCGACGAACTTGTACTTGATGCTCCATCCCAAGCGTCCCCTGGCGGAGATTCTGCGCTGCCACCCAGAGCGTGGCGAGGATGTACTGGAAGCACTTGCTCAGGTTACGGGCCATGAACTACGGGGGGAGGGGCGTGTTTATGGGGGCGGTCTGCACAAGATAGAGCCGGGTGAACTTGGGCGGATCTCGGCCGCGCCGCTCGTCGATCGTTGGCCGGCGTTGGCGCAAAGCTTACAGCGATTTGAGACGCTTAGCCTGTTTTGACGGCTCCGAGGCGAACGCTGAATCCTGAAGCGCGTGATTATTAGTATGTGGACCTGACGGATTTGACACTATTCTCGAATCATGTGACTACTGGATCCAACCCTCGAACGAGTCCCTTCAAGCCAGGTAGACGTGGACGGACAAGACGGCCATTGAGCGCTAGATCGATGCCACGGACCGGCAGATTGACAACCTGGTCTACGAGCTTTACGGCCTGACCGACGAGGAGATCAGGATCGTCGAGGAGGCGACATAACAAAGACACACCGTGGTTAGGCGGCCTAAGCCCGCGCTTCTCGGATACGGACCCGGCAGGCATGTCTCGCCGTAAACTGCCTGCCGCCGATTGAATGCAAAACGCCCGGCGGATCGCTGTACGACTCGCCGGGCGTTTGTATATCAAGGACAGGTTTGTCGTCGGGTGGTTCCGCCGGGGCGGCCCCACTCGCGCGTCGACTTGCGACGCGCTGAAAATGCGCTGACATTAGTACAAGCCGTGCAAGACGGCTTGCCTCTAGATTATCCCCTAGAAAGGAGGTGATCCAGCCGCAGGTTCCCCTACGGCTACCTTGTTACGACTTAGTCCCAGTCACCAGTCTTACCGTCGGCCGCCGCCTCTCGCCAAAGGCGAGTTAGCTAAGCGGACTTCGGGTACTCCCGGCTTCCATGACTTGACGGGCGGTGTGTACAAGGCTCAGGAACACATTCACCGCGTCATGGCTGATACGCGATTACTAGCGATTCCGACTTCATGGAGTCGGGTTGCAGACTCCAATCCGAACTGAGGCCGGTTTTCTGCGATTTGCTCCACCTCACGGTATCGCGTCGCTCTGTACCGACCATTGTAGCACGTGAGACACCCTGGGCATAAAGGCCATGATGACTTGACGTCATCCCCACCTTCCTCCGGTTTGACACCGGCGGTCTCGCTAGAGTCCCCGGCATGACCCGCTGGCAACTAACGATAGGGGTTTCGCTCGTTAAGGGACTTAACCCGACACTTCACAGCACGAGCTGACGACAGCCATGCAGCACCTGTGCACGTTTCACCCGAAGGCAGCTTACTCCTGTTTCCAAGAGGGCATCCGCGCATGTCAAACCCAGGTAGGGTTCTTCGCGTTGCTTCGAATTAATCCACATGCTCCACCGCTTGTGTGAGCCCCCGTCAATTCCTTTGAGTTTTAGCCTTGCGGCCGTACTCCCCAGGCGGCGCACTTATCACTTTTGCTTCGGCACGATCGGCGTCAGATCCTCTCATACCTAGTGCGCATCGTTTACGGCGTGGACTACCAGGGTATCTAATCCTGTTCGCTACCCACGCTTTCGCGTCTCAGCGTCAGGACAGGTCCAGTGACTCGCTTTCGCCTCCGGCGTTCCAACTGATATCTACGCATTTCACCGCTCCACCAGTCGTTCCAGTCACCTCTACCTGCCTCAAGAGCACCGGTTTGCCGAGCCATTCCCGGGTTGAGACCGGGGCTTTCACACGGCACCTGACACTCCGCCTGCACGCGCTTTAAGCCCAGTAATTCCGAACAACGCTTGCACTCTCCGTGTTACCGCGGCTGCTGGCACGGAGTTAGCCAGTGCTTCCTTCGGGGCTGGTCAGTGTTCCTAACCCCTGACAGCAGTTTACATCCCGAGGGACTTCTTCCTGCACGCGGCGTCGCTCCGTCAGACTTTCGTCCATTGCGGAATATTCGTTGCTGCAGCCACCCGTAGGTGTCCGGACCGTGTCTCAGTTCCGATGTGTCGGTTCACGCTCTCACGCCCGATACCCGTCATAGCCTTGGTGAGCCGTTACCTCACCAACAAGCTGATAGGACATGAACCGCTCCCAGACCGTCTGAGCATTTGCCCGTAGGACCATGCGATCCCGCGGGGTCATCGGGTATTACCGGCACTTTCGCTAAAGGACCGAAGTCCGCCGCTATCCCCGTGTCCAGGGTACGTCATCCATGTATTCCTCACCCGTTCGCCACTAACATACCCTTCCGTTTCCTTCCAGGTACGTCCGTTCGACTTGCATGCCTTAGCCACGCCGCCAGCGTTCGTTCTGAGCCAGGATCAAACTCTTCACTTAAAGTTTGCTTCCGATCATCCCAATCCTACAAAGAGGACTGGGATGCCAGATTCAACGCAGGGCTCTCATTCAAAACGTCCGTGAGAATGAAAGCCGCCGGCTTTTAAGCAAAACCGGCCAAACATATCGATCCTGCCCTGCCTTCACGGACATGGCAGCGCCGGACCTCACATCCTCACGACGACAAACCTGTTCACTTGTCAAAGAACATCTTGCCGCCACAACCTGCGGCAGAGTAGGGATATTAACACCAACATTAAGACTGTCAACCTCTAGAATCGACACAATTCCCACAGATATTAAGCGTGAATCACACCCGTATTGTATCACTGTAAGAAAGTGGCGGCTGTAACCCAACCGTTGCCATATCAGCAGACCGCCGATGATTCATGGGCTGACAGTTTTACGCTGTGAGCGGGTTACCGTGCCCTGTGTCGCCACCCGTAGTGGTGAAACGCTCATCACCGCCTGATAGTATGCCGAACCGGGCGCGGTCATCCCCCTTTTGGATTTCGCCGTGCAGCGTTCTGCGCTTCGGACCATCCTGTTTGTAGCGTTCGTGGACCTGGTCGCGTTTGGCCTGATCATTCCGCTTCAAGCCAACTACGCACACCGGCTTGGTGCCACGGGGCTGACGTTTGGCTTTTTGGTCGGCGTCTACGCGCTGATGCAGTTCGTGTTCAACCCGATCCTCGGGCGCTGGTCCGATCGGATTGGTCGTCGTCGCGTGATTATGATCTGTGTCGCGGGCAGCGTGGTAAGCCATGCGTTGCTCGGGGTGGCAGACCTGGCATGCTCGCTTCCCCTCCTGTTTGTTGCGCGTACGCTCGACGGCATTACGGGTGCCAACATAGCGACAGCACAGGCGTACATCGCGGACATCACAACGTCACAAGAACGGGCGAGGGGGATGGGGCTGTTCGGCGCAGCCTTCGGTCTGGGCTTCGTGATCGGACCTGCGTTGGGCGCAGGGCTTGTGGATATTGGAAACCGAGTCAGCGGGCCGATGTTCGGCACCGCGTGGCCGGCGTTCGGCTCGGCCGTGATCGCGGGAATAGCCGTGTTTCTGGTCTGGCGCTATCTGCCAGAGCCAAGGCGCGAGGTCGGCGCGCCTGACACGGGGATGGCCCTGCTGAGTCTATACCGTCTACGCACATTGATGAAGAAACCGAGACTGCTCGAGCTTAACCTGCTGCTGTTTTGCGCTACCTTTGCGTTTGTGTTTCTGGAGGTGACGATCGTCTATCTTTGCATGGATGAGTTGGGGCTCAACGAACGCGGGACCGGATTGCTCTTCGCATATCTGGGGATAATCATGGTCCTCGTGCAGGGCGGTTTGGTTGGTCGATTGGTGGCAAGGTTTGGTGAGATGCGGTTGCTGTGTGTTGCGCCGTTCTTGACGGCGATTGGCTTTATGGTCATTTCGTGCATGAACTCAACTGTGGATCGTCACTTGGCGTGGATCCTCCTGCTTGCGGGCAGCGTGCCGATGGCAGTAGGGCATGGACTGACCGGGCCTAATTTAAGTGCTTTGATCTCTCGCCAAGCGTTTACTGGAGGACAGGGGGCAACATTGGGTCTGTCCCAGGGCATAGGATCACTTGCCCGCGCGTTGGCGCCACCGGTCGGTGGATACCTTTATGAGCTTGGTCCTGCTGTGCCGTACCAGACCGGTGCGGGTCTGCTGGCGGCCGTGGGATTACTCGCTATTCTAATTGCCCCGATCCAGCGGGCTGCACTGGGCCGGAGACGCTGAATTTGGGAATGCTAACACGTAGCTCACGAGGACCCACCAACGACGCCCCTCAGGTCCACCCACACGCTGGCGCAGCGGATCGCCCGGAACATGTGATCTTTGGGGCAGGTCTTTTTGTCGTGCTGATCATCGCGCTGGGACTGAGAACATACGGGCTCGGTGATCAGGATTACTGGCTTGACGAGCTTCACTCCCTGACGGACTCCGCGGGGCGGCGCTCAGATTTCGAAGCGGTGCCACATGGTGTCATTCTTAAAACCGTCCCGAGATTCACCGACCTGACGCCGGAGACCACGTGGCCAACGGTGTGGCGGGAGATGAAGGTGGACAGCCACCCGCCGACCTACTTCCTGCTGCTGCTCGGCTGGAGGTGGATCTTCGGTGACGGTGAGTTTGCGGTCCGGGTGCTGCCGACACTGTTTTCGGTGCTGTCGATCATCCCTGTCGCGTTGATGCTGCGCGCATACGGTTTGGTGCGGCCGGGCGTCTGGGCGGCCACCCTGTGCGCGGTGACGTACTGCCACATCCACATAGGCCAGGAGAACCGTCCCTACAGCCTGGGATTGCTGTTCATTTGCATCAGCTACTGGTCGCTGATCAAGCTTATCACCGGGTGGGCTGACATGGGGCGAGGTGGGCGCTGGTTGTGGAGTCTGCTCTACGGTGCAGCAGTTTATCTTGCCGTTCTGACCCACTACTTCACGGCGTTGGCGATCATTCCCCAGGCGGTGTTTCTGGCAACGCCGGAGGCCCGTCGATTCCTGCGCACGTGGACGCTCATTATTGCTGGTGCCGCATGTGTCTTTGTGCTGACGTGGGGAGGACAGTTCCTGGCGCAACTGGACTTCATCATGCACCAGGACTGGGTGCAGGAGAATCGTCCTGACCACGACCTGCGGACGGTGCTGCGAGTCACGGATCTGCCGATCCGGTTGCTGTTCACGCACGTGCGGTTTGAGATGAACTATATCTTCTCGGTAGCCGGTGCCGCGATCGTGGCTGGCTCACTTATTTCGATTTGGTTTCACCGTGCGCGGCGTGCTATTGTCTTCGCCGCCTGGTATCTGTTCCCGGTCTTGACGTTTGCGGTCATCGATACTGTGACCGACAAACAACTGCTCTCTCATGTTCGTTACACCTCCGTTGCCGTGCCGGGGCTAATCGGCATGCTCGTTCTCGCCGTCCGGCCACTCAATCGCAGACTTAGGACCGGGCTAATTGTACTGTTTGCGCTTGCGGTCGTGCTAACGCTCCAACTGCCTACGCAGACCAATCCCGAAAATGCCCGGGCGGCCGAGCTGATTGCGGAGCAACTGGAACCGGGCGATTTACTGGTTTTCGACGCGATGGATTGGCCGCCGTTTTGGACCGCCCGCATCTACCACAATGTCAGCTACTACCTGCCTGTCTATCTGGATGGACCCAATCCACCGGTCTTACTGCTGCGTGACCCGCCCAGTGAAGCGCTTAAGCAAGACATCACGGCCTACGAACGCATCGTTGTCGTCGCCCCGCGCCCCGACGACATCCCAAATCCGATTCCCAACCGCTACGAACTCGTCAACAGCACCGGGTACATCGACAAGGTTGGGTTCATCTACCTGTTCGCAAGACGCGCTACGGAGCGTCCCAAAGGAACCTGACGGGAATCGCCGTCGCAGCTCCACCTTGTGCGCCGCACGGCCAGTATCTCGTCACCCCTCTTTGACGCAAAGACTCGGGCTGCTGGAGTCGTCGGTTCTATTCACCTGTTCGGCTCATTCCTGTCCGGTTGCTCATCTCCTCCGGTAGACTCCTGCGCGAGCCGGCGGTGCGCGCGGTTCAGCAACGCCGCGGGGTAACCTTCCCGAGCAAGGATCTGCAGTGCGTTGCGCGTTTCGGCCATACCCTCGCGGAGTCGATAATCAAACGTCAAACCGGCAGACCCGAGGTCCTCACGGAAATGGTGGTTGCTAGCGGCACCATGGCGATTGGCGAGTGCAGCAAGTGCTGTTTCATGTGTAGCAACCAGGTAGAATTGCCTCGTGCCCAGCAGGTGCTCGACCAGCGCAACGGCCGCAGCCACCTGCTCAGTAGAGTTGGTACCGCGAAACGGCTCATCCACCAATCCCAAGGTAAGCCCATCGTCCGCTTGCGGAACCACCATTCGGCGCAGGTGTCTAACCTCCGCCAGGAAATAGCTCTCCTTACTGGCCAGGTTATCTGCAACACACAGATCGGTCATCAAGCGCAGAGGGCACAAAGTCATCTTCTCGGCGAGGGCCACCGTCCCGACCTGCGCAAGAAGGCAATTGACGCCGCACATACGTAGCAGTGTGCTCTTACCGGCCGCGTTCGACCCGGTGACCACCCAGAGCCGCGTACTCCGGTCCAGGTGCACGCTGTTGGGCACCGCTTGCTCCGGAGAGATCAACGGGTGGTTTCCTCGTATGATCGACAGTTCCTCACGTTCAACAATGGTCGGATAGCATGTCTCGAAGCCGTCACGCGATTCGTAGGCGAAACAGGCAAGCGAGCACAGAGCCTCGAGATCGGCTAGTGCCGAAAGACCCGAAAGGAGCGGCTCACGATTTGGCACGACGCGGTTTAGAATGGCTGCGGCGACATGGAGGTCGTAAAAAACGAGAAGGTTGGAGAGTGTATGGAAGGCACCGCCGCTCTCCGCCCAGGGTAACCGCTTGCAGAGCGAGGGTAACACATCCGGAGCTGTGACCGCTACCAGATAATGGCGAAGCCGGCCTGACAAGCCGTCATCCGGCAGGTTCTCCACTGCGTGTCTTGCTGCGTGCAAACACCCGTTCGCGGCAATGAAGAGCGCCTTGAACGGTTCGATGCACCGTCGGAGCGTTTCACGTAAGCTGCGAAGAATCATGCCGTTGAACACGGCGATCAAGAGCACGGCGTAGAGCCATTGGAGCTCTCCCATGCCCATCATGATCAGGGCATAAGACGTGACCGCGCCGGAGATTAGCGACCACGAGCGCAGGACCAAGACCAATGCCGGTCGAGAGAATGGGACGGCGCCGCGAATCGCAGCGGACAACGCATCGATATATGCATCCTGACCACGAAGGGCCGCGACACCTGCCATAATCCGGATGCGTTCACTGGCATGATGGTCCAACCACTGCACGGCTTGCTGCCGGACCTGGATGTGCTCGACGGACAGGCAGGGGTGATCCAGTATATCGCATAGCCGCCTTGCCCCAGGCGGTGTTGATGACCGGTTCAACAGGCCAAACACGCCCACAGGATCACAGAACAGATCCAAGTCCTGGCGTTCCTGCTCTGTCAACGTCCAGACCGGCCCATCATCCACGGCCGGTGCCAGGGCCGCTGCGGAGTCCGTGGCAACGGCCGGTCGGTCACCGCACCGCACAAGCTCTATTCGGCCGCCGCAACGTTGCAGCGATTCCCCCACCATCAGGAGACTGCGATCGTCCAGTTCACGCCGCTCGCGGTTTATGCGGTGCCGCTTGACCGACCAGGCAAAGAGGCCTATGAACACAACCGCGACGGCTCCCAGAATCCACAGCCATTCATGTAGGAGATAGCACAAGTAGATTCCTGCGAAAAAACTGATCAGCCTGGCCCAAGACCACAGTACCTCTACACGACGTCTGCGCGTACGTTGCACATTCAGGTCAGCCTGATGTACCAGCAGCCAGTCGTGGTGGCTATTGTCCATTCATTGCTCCGCGTCCTTCGCAGGTAGCGGTGTTCGCTACCTCCGCGAGCCCCACATGGTTCAAACGCATTTCGTGGAAGCGGTGGTTGCCCGGCCGTCTTACTGAAAGGTCGGCGGCTCTGACTGCGCGTCCTCATGAGACCTAGCGTGCTCGAGAATGGCGATCATCACAACTACGCAAAGGCACTGGACAAGCAGAAGTGATGCGCTGATCCAGTCCACGCGAGGAAGGACGATCGCCGGCAAGCCGGTAGCAGCCGTCGCCAGATAGATCGTCAACACCGCACCGCGCGGCGTCATGCCGCGTTTGACCAACCGGTGCGAGAAGTGCCGCCAGTCGCCGCGAAACGGGCTTTCGCCCGCGCGAATCCTGTGGATCACGACGCTGATCACATCATACAGCGGAACAGCGAGCACCACTACCGGCACGATCACGCCCAGGGGTGTAAGACTCCGCTCGGGGTTATAGAACGTCGTGAGGATCGTGAGCACGCTCAGCAGATAGCCGATGACGAGGCTCCCGGCGTCACCCATGAAGATCGTCGCCGGTGAGAAGTTGAAAACCCAAAAGCCCATAAGCGAGCCGACCACGACCCAGGCCATCACCGGAACGAATATCTGACCGGCGTTCATGGCTGTTATGGCGAAGATGGCTGTGGCGATCGCCGCCACGCCCACACTAAGCCCATCCATGTTGTCCAGGAAGTTGAAGGCGTTGGTGATCAAAACGATCCACAGAACCGTAACCACGATCGACAGCGGCGCGGGGAGTACCTCGATCGCACGGATGCCCATCGGCCAAGCGGTAAAAAGGGCTACCGCAATCTGGGCGATGAGCTTCGGCCCGGGGCCAAGTGCTTTTCGATCGTCGATAAGACCGATGATGTGCAGTACCACCGCCCCGGACATGATCGCCAGCACCACAGGCAACTTCGACGCGATCCCGTCAAGATGCGTCTGAATCAGACCGGGCAGCCACGCGGACGGCGCTCCGTCGCGCAGCGCCCACGCAACGATCGTCCCCGCCAGAATCGGTCCGCAGATCGATGCAGTCAGAGCGATCCCACCACCGAGCGCGACGGGCTGGCGATGCTTCTTATGTCCGCTGGGGTAATCAACGAAACCGCGCCGCCGCGCCCAGGCGCGTACGACGTACGTAGCCGCCAACGAGACGATCAGCGGCCCGACAACGGCTATCGCAACGACCCAGTACATGGGCCGTGAGTGTACGGTAGGAGGCCGCATAGTGCTACCGGCTCGTGGGATAGAAACACTGTGCTGCCTGTAGGGCGGTTCGAAGCTTCCGCCCAAGGTCCTGCCATCGGAAAGAAAAGGCACCTTGACACATGTTCCCTCGTGCGACAACATGCTTGCGTCAACTTGGCAGGGCTTGCGAGGTCGGCGCGGGTATCATCGTTCGAAAGGAAGTGCCCCGGTGCGGACGTCTCGAGTATCAAAACGGTGTAAGCGGGAATCGAGTGATACCGGCCTGCTTTTTGACCTGCGTACGACGAGTGCACTCGCGCCATACGAGATCGCAAATGTTGACGCATTCGAGTGGATTGCAGAAGCCAAATCGGCCTCGATACACGCAGTCGTTACGGACCCGCCGTACGGTCTGATCGAGTACACTCCCGAGCAACTTCGGAAACTGAGAACTGGTCGCGGTGGCGTGTGGCGTATCCCCCCTTCATTCGACGGATGCCAGAGAAAACCACTTCCGCGGTTTACGGTGCTCACTGCTAAGGACCGTCAGAAGCTTCGCCGGTTTTTCGGGCGGTTGGCTGAGTGCCTGGCTCGTATCCTTGTCCCTGGCGCACACGTCTTTGTTGCGACGAATCCTCTCGTTTCCCACTTGGTATACGTTCCGTTCATCGAATGTGGATTTGAGAAGCGAGGTGAGATAATCCGTATCGTCCACACGCTGCGTGGAGGAGACCGCCCGAAGAACGCACACAGAGAGTTTGCAGAGGTCTCGGTAATGCCCAAATCCTGCTGGGAACCATGGGGGCTGTTCCGCAAACCGTGCCAGGGGCGTGTTCAGGACAATCTACGGCGGTGGAAAACCGGTGCATTGCGGCGATCCTCGGTACACGAGCCCTTTAAGGATCTAATCCATTCCTCCCCGGCCCGTGGTCTCGAAAGAGAGATCGGACAGCACCCGTCGCTCAAGCCTCAGAGGTTCCTACGACAGATCGTCCATGCCGCCTTGCCACTCGGCAAAGGAGTCATCCTCGATCCGTTCATGGGGTCCGGGTCGACAATCGCAGCGGCGTCCGCTGTCGGAGTGCGAAGCATCGGACTCGAGATCGATCCCGGCTTCTTCCGCCTTGCTGCGACCGCGATTCCCCAGTTGGCCGAGTACACACCTCCCGAGGATAGGAATGGTAAGGAAGGATGACTTCGACGTCTCAGTACCCCTTCCGCCGGGTCTCGACGTCGCTGCGATCCGGAGAACCATTGATTACGTAGAGCGTCAACTTTCTGACTTCGTCGACCTGTATTACGAGCAAGCCAACGTCTTTAGTGCGATCGTCGGCATCCTCGGAGCGAAGGCCCTGGATGCGGTGAGCAACTATGAAAAGCACCGCCATGCCGATGTAGCTCAGCAGCGTTTTCCTGATCTTAGGCGTCGGGGATGCGGGCCAAATCCGAGCCCGAACGAATCGCTTGAGAGCAAAGGGAGCAAACGACCCTGGGCGATTCAGTCGCACTACGATCATCCAGGGTGGTACATCATCTGGAGATATCTGGTTGACTCCACCGAATCGCTCGAACCGGGTAAACCTGTCCTCATCTGGCGCGTCGACGTCGTTTTCCTGGACCGCCTCGATTGGAAGTATGAGAAGAGCAGCGCTGACAGTTTAGGAGGGGGGCGGACGCACACTTTCGGCGTGAAGAAACCTGCTACGAAGCTGAAAGGCAAGGCTGTATACCTGCGAAAAGACGTCACGATTCGCGCCGGGAAACCCGTTCCCTGCAACGGGGACGAAGACGAGTAGCTCCCAGATCCCGTCGAAGACAGCCGTGTATGACGAGTCAGCAGACCCGACGAATCAATGGGAGCGTGCTAGAGCTGCCGGTCGAGGCGGCGGTAGTGGACGGCTTCTAGGACGTCGTCGGCGATGACGTCATCGCGATCGGCAAGGTCGGCGATCGTGCGGCTTACTCGAAGGACCTTGTCGTGAGCCCTAGCTGACAAACCCAGCTCGGTCATGGCCTGTTTGAGCACGCGCTCGCCGGCGTCGTCAAGCTGACAGTGCTTTCGCAGCCGCTTCCCGTCCATGCGCCCGTTGACCATTGTCGAGTCGGCTCCGAATCGTTCGCGCTGCCGCCGACGAGCCACAAGCACCTGCTCGCGCGTCACCGACGACGGAGTGCCGTCACGCCGGCTGCGAAGCTCGGTGAACGGGACGGCTGGGACCTCGACGTGAATGTCGATCCGATCGATCAGCGGGCCGCTGATGCGTGACAGGTATTTGTCAATCTGCAACGGCGTACACTTGCACGGCTTCCGCGGATCGGTGAAATACCCGCAGGGGCACGGGTTCATCGCCGCGATCAGCATGAACGACGCCGGAAATGAGACCGTGCCATGTGCCCGGGCGATTGTGACTTGCCCCTCCTCGAGCGGTTGGCGAAGCGACTCCAGCGCCGACCGCGAAAACTCCGGCAGCTCGTCGAGAAACAACACGCCGTAATGGGCGAGCGACACCTCGCCGGCTTGCGGAATCGTGCCGCCGCCGACCAGGGCCGGTATGCTTGCCGAATGATGTGGAGCACGAACGGGGCGCGTGGCCAAAAGCGCCACGCCCGGCGACAGTTCGCCCGAAACGGAATGGATGCGCGTCGTCTCCAGCGACTCCTCCAGCGTCAGCGGAGGCAGGATCGTGGGAATCCTCTTGGCGAGCATTGTTTTGCCCGACCCGGGGGGACCGATAAGCAGTGCATTGTGCGTTCCGGCTGCGGCGATTGTGAGCGCCCGTTTGGCGTGCTCCTGGCCGCGAACCTCGGAGTAATCGCACGGATAAGTGCCAGCGTTTGCAAAGATATGATCCAGATCGATCGCCACCCCTTCCAACGGAAGCTGCCCCGAAAGGAACCCCGTCGCCTCGGTCAAACATGACACAGGTATGACATTAAGCCCGTCGACCACAGCCGCTTCGGCCGCGTTCTGGACCGGCACGATGATTCCGCTAAGCCCGCACCCCTGGGCCAACATGGCGGCCGACAAAACGCCCTTGACCGGCCGGACCCGCCCGTCGAGCGCCAACTCACCGGTGACCAGATACTCATCCGCATATTCCGCGACGACGTCCCCGTTGGCAAAGAGAATGCCCAGCGCTATAGCTAGATCGAAGGCCGGCCCCTCCTTGCGCAGATCGGCTGGGGCGAGGTTGATGACCGTCTTGTAGCGTGGGAACTCGTAGCCCGAGTTCTGCATCGCGCTGCGGACGCGCTCGATGCTCTCCTTGACCGCGGCGTCGGGCAGTCCCACGACGGTGGCGCCGGCGAAGCCCCGTCGGGCTACGTCAACTTCCACCTCGACCCGGACGGCATTGATGCCGGAAAACGTCGCGCTATGAAGTCGGGCGACCATGGCGAGTCATTGTAACGTCACCACCGTGCATGTGCGACCGCCGTTTCGCGCGGGTGACGCAAGATGTGTCACCCGCGGCTGCGTGACTCTTTAGGCGGCCTTTCCATACACGGGACAGGTGCTCTCCTGACAGGCCTGTGGCTTCGGAGCAGGCACTCGGGTGGCATTGGCAAGGACCACCCCCCGATAAGCCTCCGACCATTCGAGCAAGCATCTGAGGCGGTCCTTGCCCGTGGGCGGCGCAAAGCGAGCACTTGCACGGGCAAGCTCCCTCTTCATGCCCGCTTGCCGGTTTCATCGTAGGCAAGCCCGGACTGCCGCCGCCCGCGTAGTGCTGCACCGCTTGCCCATGCCACCCGCCTAATCTGTCACGCACTCGTCACCCTCACATTTGCAGCCACCCGGTTGCAGGATAGGTCGGTGGCCTGTAGAATACATGTGCAGCTTCCATTCCTTTCCATCGTACGTGCGGTCTCGCATCGTGTCCTGAGGGGGGCAGGAAAATGGATCGTCAACGACTGACCACACTCGTGACGCTCGTAGTGGCCTTTGGTGTCACCGCCCCGGCCGCCAACGCCCAGAAAATCTACTGGACGCAGGTCGGCGAGCTGCCGCTGAACATGCAGATGAGACTGCTGCGTGTGCTGCAAGAGCGAGAGGTCCAGCCGGTGAGCTCAGAGGAACTGTTTCCCAGAGAGGCACGTTTGATCTCGATACGAACCTGGAGTTCGCGGAGCTCGTGCATCGACCGGAGCTACGGACAGACATGCTTGCTCGAGCAAAGAAGGATGTTGGATGCTTAACGCAATCGCTGTTGCGAATTGCTGAATCGCCACAATGAAAAAGGGCCGGACCATGACCACACCAGACAAGTCCACGCACCAGCAGGGTCGGCGCCGCGCCCACGACCACGGTGTTTGACACACCAAGTTGGCTGCCGCGCGGGGAGACCTGCTGGGTTGAAGAGTCGGCCGTATATAACGATTCATGAGATTCAAATCGATCTGACGCGGAGGACAGAGACACATGTACGATATAACACAGTTTACACTCTCAGACATGACCGCTTGCCGAGCAGCCCTTGGGCTCTTGAAAGAAACACTTGCCTCGGAGATTCCGTGCAGGCTTAAAGCCCGCGACTCGCTATACAGAATCGAAAAATGCCCTAAAGGCGTTGTTCAAGGGGAAGGATCAGGGCCTGGAGGTGGCGGTGTGCGTCCTTCTCCTGGCGGAACGTCTGCAAGTCCGTAAACAGGGCGTCGACCTTTTCGTCGGGCACCTGGGCCTGAATCACGGTCACGTTTCCCGGAAAGACCTGGGTGCCGAAATGCTTTCCGTCACGATCCTTGCCCTCGACCATCGAGTATCGCGCGTAATCGCCAATGTCGTGCCGATCGAGGATCGCCGTGACAATGTCGGCATACTCGAAATGGAAGCTCAAATGGAGCAGTTTCATGCGACGGCCTCCACGCGTTTCATTTGGGGTTTGCGACGGAAGAGCTGCAGCACCCATCCCTGGAGTTCGTCGAGGAGAGTGTAGACAACGGGAATGACCAGGAGGGTAAGCGCGGTCGAGGCCAGCATCCCAACGGACACCGAAACGCCCAGCGAGGAGCGGGCTTCGGCGCCTGCGCCATAGCCCAGCGCGATCGGCAGCATCCCCAGAACCGTCGAGATGGCGGTCATGAGAACCGGGCGAAAGCGGACGCGCGCCGACTCCTTCGCGGCCTGCATCGTACTTCGCCCTCGACCGACGAGCACGTTGGCGTAATCGACCAGGAGAATCGCGTTCTTGGTGACAAGACCCAACAGCATGATCAGGCCGATGAACGTGAACATGCTGAAGGTCATCCGCAGAGCATATAACGCGCCAAAGGCACCGATGCCGGCCAGCGGCAAGGTCATGAGGATCGTCAGCGGGTGCAGGAACGACTCGAACTGCCCGGCCAACACCAGGTAGATGAAGATCACGGAGAAGATGATCGTAATCGTCAGATAGTAGAACGATTCCCGAAAATCCCGCGCCTGACCGGCGACCGTATAGTCGAAGCTGCGCGGTAGGTTCTCGTCGAGGTAGTTCTGAAGCTTGTCAAGCGCGTCGCCCAGCGCGACGCCGGGCGGCGTGGAGGCGGAGATGGTCACCGAACGCAGGCGGTTGAAGTGATGGATCTCGCTCGGCCCGATGGCCTCCTCGATGTCCACCAGGTTGCCCAGAGAAACTAAGGCGCCGTTTCTTCCTCGCACGTACAGGTCGCGAATCGCGGTGGGCACCATGTTTCCCTTGCCAAGCACTTCCGTAATCACGTCATACCGCTCGCTCGCGCGTTCAATCTTGGAAATGTCCGGTTCGCCAAGCAGATATCGCATCGTGTTGGAGATGTCGGCGACGGAGATATCCATCTCGGAGGCCTTGTCCCGGTTGATGGTGACGTTGATTTGCGGCTTGTTCATCTTCAGGTCGGAGTTGACGCCGATGTACTCGGGCTGCGTTCTTAACCAGCCCATGACGGCCTCCTGATGGCGCGCCAGTGCGTCGATATCCGGATGTTGCAGGACCATTTGAAGCGGTGCGCCGCCCGGCCCCACCGAGGTGATCTCGTGAACATAAGCGCGACCATGGGGAATCTGCCCGAGGCGCCGGCGCATTTCCTGCATCAACTCGATCTGATGACGCTCGCGCTGCTGTCGCGGCGTGAGGTGGACGAATGCCAATCCCTCGTTGACCTTACCGGGTCCGCCTCCGCGCGATAGGCCAATGGCCAGGAACTGATGCATCACCTCGGGTGTTGCGGCGAGGACGGATTCAATCTGTCGGGCAAAGTCGTCGGTCTCCTTAAGTGTCGCGCCCTCCGGGGTCTCGAAGACGATCATAAACTGGGCGCGGTCGACCGTCGGGGCGAACTCGGTGGGCAACCGAGTGAAAAAGTAGATGCCCAGGCAAAAAGCTGCGACACCAATCAACACCGTGATTGCGCGGTGGCCCAACGCCCGCCCAAGCACCCAGGCATAGGCGGTATCCAATCCTTTGAACGCACGTTCCGACCATCGGAACAGTCTACCGTGGTGCTCGGGAACGCGCAGGATGCGCGAACAGAGCATCGGGGTGAGTGTCAGGGCAGTGACGGTCGAGGCGAAGACCGTAACCGCCACCGTTAAGCCGAATTCGTAGAAGAACCGACCGATCAGACCACCGGTGAAGGCCACGGGAATAAACACCGCGGCAAGGGACAGGGTATTGGCGACGGCGGGGAAAGCGACCTCGGTTGTGCCGGTGCGGGCTGCGGGTTTCGACTCGGCACCCTGTTCCATGTGCCGGTAGCTACTCTCCAGCACAACGATCGCGTCATCCACCACGATTCCGATGACCAGGATCAAACCGAGCATGGAGACCACGTTCAGGCTGAAGCCCAGGACGTGCATGGCGGCCATCCCGGCCAGCAGCGAGGTAGGGATCGCAAGGGTGGTAATGAGCGTGCCGCGCCCGCTGCGCAATAAACCAAGGATCACGAGGATCACAAGACCGGTGGCGAGGAAGACGGTCTTCACCAGGTCCGCGATGTTCTCTTTGATGTATTCCGAGTCATCCATGGCAATCGAGTATTTCAGACCGGGCGGGAAGTGATCGGAAAGACGCGCCATCCGCTCGCGCGCGGCGGCGGCCACTGCCACCGTGTTCGCATCGCTCTGCTTGACCACGCCGAGGCCCACCGCGGTCTGCCCCGTAAACCGCGCAATCCGCCGGTCGCTCTCCACGCCGTCGACGGCCTGACCGACATCCGCTACGCGCACCGGTGCGCCGTCTCGGTAGGTAATGATGAGGTCGTTCATCGGATCCGCCGACGAGAACTGGCCCCGCGTCTTGATCAAAAACTCGCGGCTTTCGCTCTCGATCCGGCCGGAGGGAATGTCCACGTTGTTGCGGCGGATGGTCTCCACGACGTCCTGTACGGTGAGGTGATGGGCGGCGAGCTTCGCCGGATCCAGACGCACACGCACCGCATAGCCGCGATCCCCACCGATTTGGATCCGCCCTACGCCGCGGATATTCTCCAACCGTTCCTTGATGGACTTGTCGGCGTACTCGGTCAGCCGGACCTCGTCCCACCGTTCGTCTCCCGTGAGTGCAATCCACATGATCGCCCGCGCGTCGGGATCGAGCTTGCGGACGATCGGTTCCTCGATGTCATCGGGCAGCTTGCGGCGGGCCCGATCCACTCGGTCGCGCACGTCCTGGGTGGCGACGTCGATGTCACGCCACAGCTCGAACTCGGCCGTGATCGTCGCGACTTCTTCACGGGCTTCGGAGGTCAGCTCCTTCAAGCCCTCGATCGTGTTGATTTCCTCCTCCAGCGGTTCGATGATCTCCGACTCGATCACCTCCGGTTCCGCCCCGTGAAGCACCACGTTGACGCTGACAATGGGGAAATCGACATCCGGGAATTCGCGCACCGGCATCTGGAGGTAGCCGTACATCCCGAAGATCGCGATGATCAAGAAGATGACGATCGTCAGGACCGGTCTTCGGATACAGAAGTTCCAGATCATCGGCGTTCGTTCGACTTATGTCTTGGGGAGGTTAATCCTGGTTCGCCTATTCGTCGTTGCTCTGGACGACTCGGATGCGGGTCCCGTCGGACAGATTCATCTGCCCTAGACGCACAACCTGTTCGCCCAGCTCCAGCCCCTCGCGGATCTCGACCCAACCCATCTCGCGCAGTCCGATGCGCACATCCCGACTTTTGGCCGCCTGATCCTCGACAACAAAGATCATGTAACCCTCACGTGTGGCTACAAGCGCCTCCTCCGGGATCACGGGTTGGCCCTCGCGCACGTCCAGGGTCACGACGGCTGTTCCAAACGCGCCGGGCTTCAGCAATCCCTCTGGGTTGTTCACCGCGGCCTTGACGAGGAAGTCGCGCGTGCTCTCGTCCACCTGTGGGCTGACGAAATACACTTCACCGTCAAACTGACGATCCGGGTAGGCGGAGACTCTGACCATGACATTTTGCTGGCACTGCACTCGCCCCATGAACCGTTCCGGCACGGTAAACGCGATCTCCATTCGCGAGACACGATAGAGCGTCGCCAGATGATCGCCGGCTTTCACATAGTCGCCGACATCTACGCTGCGTTCGGAGATGATCCCGTCGAACGGTGCCATAAGACTGGCATCATCCAATCGCGCTTCATCCAGCTCCACCTCCGCCTCCATGCGGCTGACCTCAGCCGCCGCCGCGCGGGACTCGGTCTCAGTCTCGTCCAACTCATCCTGGTCCGCCGAGCCGCGTTCGAGGAGTTCCTGCATCCGGTCGAGGCGCCGTTTGGCGTCCGCCAGCCGAACCCGCGCCGCCTCGAGGGCCGCCTTGCTCGCCGTGAGCTGGTGCGTCAGCTTCCTGTCGTCGATGGAGAACAGCAGTTGCCCTTCCAGGACCTCGCCGCCTTCCTCGAACGGGATGTCACGGATGAAGCCATCGATTTCCGGCTTGATCTCAACCGTCTCCGCCGCACGGAGGGTGCCGATGCCGCGTATGGTTTCGCGCAGAGTCTTTGCCCGAACGTGGGCAACCTCGACGGGAACGCCCTCGTTCTGTGCGGACCCGGGATTCTGCGACGCGGTCCGGTCGCAGCCCGCCAGGCCGCAAAATGTCACAGCCATCCCAATCACCATTACCGAGGCGAGCGGGAATCTGTGTAGCATGTTTTCGTGTCACCTCAATCCGGGAAACGCACGCCACGGCAATTCAAGGCCGTTGGGGGAGTAAAAACGTTGCGTTTCGTGTATTATAATCATCGGATGACTATTGTCAAACGGAAGATATTTCGCCGGGATTCGCGGTCGGAATCCGCGGCACTGCGAACCGCTCGACATCTGGCGCGGGCGGCGGTGGATCTGGTGTTCCCGCCGCGTTGTGTTCTCTGCGGCGGATGGGCCGAAGCAAAGACCGCATCCCTTTGCGCGACGTGTGCAACCATCGTGGAACGAGAGCGGCGACAGCCTGCATGCCCCCGGTGTGCCGCGTCGGTCGCGCCGTATGAGGTGTCGGATGGACGATGCAGAAGGTGCCGTAACCACCGACCGTGGGTGACCAAGACGGTCCGCGTGGGTCCCTACCACGTTGAGGCCATTGGTGAAGAGGTTGAGCCTCCCGGCGTATCCAATCTCGGGCGGATTGTCCGGACCTACAAGTACAAGGGGCGGGAGGAGCTGGAGCCGATCCTCGGCGAGTGGCTGGCGGAAGTAGTGGGTGCGGCCCCGTGGCTTCATCGCATCGAGGCGATCATCACGGTGCCAACCCATTGGCGGCATCGTCTCGGTCGACCGCTGTACGCAGCCGAGGCGCTCGCAGCGATCGTGGACAAGCGTACGGGGTTGCCCTTGGCCCCAGTCCTCAAACGCGTGCGGGGCGGTCCTCACCAGATCGGGCTCAGTCACACTGCGCGGGCGGAGAATGTTCGTGGTGCGTTCGCAGTACGTCGGGGCGTAACCTTGAAAGACGCCCGCGTGCTCCTGATCGACGACGTTAAAACGACTGGCGCGACGATCAACGAATGCGCGAAGGTCTTGCGCCGCGGTGGGGCTGCGGAAGTCTACGCAGCCGTTGTGGTGACGGTCAGCTCGGATCGCCACACCGGCCAGGTTCTCTCTTCGATCTGAGCGAGTGTTGGCTTACAGGAGTCGCCACGGCAGTATAGCCGTTTAGAGCGTTTTTCGATTCCATGTAGCGGTTTCGCGTTTTTGGAAGAAACACTTGCCTCCCAGATTCCGCGCGGGCTTCAATCCTTGACACGCGGTGTAGCTTCGCTGTGGGGCTTCGCCCCGTGGAACCGCGCGTCAAGGACAGGTCCCGCGGCTCGCGACACAACAACAGAAACTGCTCTAGTGACACGAAGGCGTCGGTGGTTCGTCTCGTCACAGCATGATTACGAGCAGACCCAGGATTGCCAGGACTACGGCAACGATCCACACCAGACGTTTCGAGCGCGCTTTGGGCCAGACAGGAGTGATCCAGTCACCGCAGTGAGGGCATTGCTGCGTATCCTCATGCACCGCGTTTCCGCAAGACGGGCATACAAGCACGTCGTCTTCCGGATCGCCCTCGTCCTCGACCCATTCCTCATCCTTGTAATCGTCGTCGTAGTCCATTGCAGCGATCCGGCTTGACGTGGTTAATCATCGGCCGGTGGCATCTCTTTGATGACCTCGATCATCGTTTTGAACTGCGGCGTTTCGCATCGATTGCACAGCTCGAACAGCACGCTCTCGACGGTTGTTACCCACACACCCTCCTGGCGCATGCGTTCGAGCGATTGTTCATAGTCGATTCGGCCTCGTGAGCCGGTGGCATCGGCGCAGACGAACACGTCATAATCGCGGCTGACCAGATCGAGCGACGTCTGCTGGACGCATACGTGGGCTTCGACGCCGATGACGATGGCCTGCGGCCGGTCGATCGCGAGAATCGCCTCGCGCACGTTGGTTTGCGCCCAGGCGCTGAACGTCGGCTTTTCGAGGATCGTCACCCGGCCTGCCTCCAGGCATTGCCGGATTATCTCATGCGTTTGCCCGAGGCCCTTGGGATGCTGTTCCGTGGCGAGGACGGGTAGCTCGAAGACTCGCGTGCCGTCAAGCAGTTTTCGACACGCCGCGATGACCCGCTCATGGTGACGCACTAACGGCACGAGCTTGTCTTGGAGGTCGATCACCAACACAAACGCACGGCCGGCGTCAAGTTGGCTGGCACGCATCACGGTGGTTCACTCCTGAGTACCCACGTGAAGTCTACGAACCTGGCGGGATTGGGTCAACGATGTGAGTCTCCGCCGTCCCTGCTGATAGCCAACGGCTGATGGCAACAGATCACGCCGTAAGTGCACCCTCAAGCCGGGAACGTCGCGTTTGCATTCGGCGTCTTGCCGCGAACGTGGAGTCCGCGTCCAGTTAAGGGCTGAGTGTGGAAGCGGTGTAGCTCGACGTTTGAGCGGTGTGTCTCGATGTTTGGTAGGAGTCTGGAACCGCTGATCTGAGCCCCAAGCGCCAGCGCGAGGTGTTGACTGGGGATAGAAGAGGAATCCGTCGATTGCGCTCCGGGCTCGGTTCAGGAATCTACCCACTATCCTGACGCGGACCCGCAACCGTAGCTGCATCTACGGTTCGCCTACTCAATACGTATACCCACTGATGGTCACGTCCCGCAGGCTCGGGCCGGAGATCATGACTCTGGACCCGCTTCGAAACGGTATACCGGAGTTGAAGTGTAATTCCGTCGGATTCTGGTAGTCCGGTCCGACGAATCGAAGCTTGATCTCCGTCTCATCACCGAATTCTTCGACAAGCTGGACGATGGCCGCACTAATCGAATCAGCCCTACAGAGAATATCCGTAACGACAAAGCCGTTCTCGCCGGGAACCTGTGGTATGATGACAATGGTGCCGCTGTCCCCGGCGCCGTAGAAACTGAGGATCTCCTTCCTAACACAATCTGGCCCCGTAAACTCCTGCTGCATGATGGCGTAATCCGCCAGGTCAACGCAGCCATCGTCGTTCGCATCGATGCCCGCCCTCGCAAGCATGAGGGGAACTGCGATCACGACGGCCCCCAATAACACAATCAACGGTACATGCTTCATGGCTACCACTCCCCAATCCAAGTGTGACGCCGGCCGGACTGCACTGAGTTTGGCCGCTCCGGTTCCGACTCCATTGACCGGTCTACGCAGATGCGTTCGCCGCCATGCGGAAAGCCCACCCGCTAAGACCAGCAGGCCCGGCACAGAAGCGCGTAACAGGACACCCCTTCAAAAAACGACAGAACGTCATAAGCGAGACGAACAGAGTCATTATACACCCGGCCGTGGAGTGAGGGAAACATTATAGCCCGTCTAGTAGGTAAGGACGATTTCTTCCATCTGGTCACAAGGCGACCGTGAACGATGCCATAACATGGTCCGGCGCCTCTTCCGCTCGCAGCCCACGCGGACGCCGCGAAGCCCGATAATCGTTCCGTTCCGTTCCGTTCCGTGACGTGGGTACAGTACCGTGTTTGACAAATGGTGCGGTGGTGACCTCTACCCTAGCTATGGGCTCAAAGCCTACGGCTCGGTCGCGCCGCAGGATCGCGCGCGGTCATATAGCCGTTTGGTGATGAACATTGCCGGACTGAACGCTTGAGGTGTCGTTACGGAGTCACTGGTAAGAGCACATTCAGTGAATCAACGGAGTGAGATAATGAGGAGTTGAGAAGACCCATGGCCACGAAGATTCCGACCCAGCAGATCAGGGCAAAACCGCTGCTGATCATGCCGACGGCGGCCCATTTCGCCCCGACCAGCCCGATCCCAGCCCGCCGTGCACGGCGAATTCGCGTCAGGCTGACAACCGCGAAACCCAGACCGATAACCTGTGAGACGAACGGGATAATGGCTGTCATGCCACAAATCGCCGAGGCGACTGCGAAACCATCCGTCCGGCACCGACCGAGGGTGCCGCCGGCGGCGGCGACGCCCACCGGACTAACCAACGGGAGTTGAGCTTCGACCCGCGTCACGGTTGTCTGAACCGGTCGGGCATACGGCACGTGGGTAAGGTCGCTCATGCTGAAACGTCCGAGATATCCAGGACTGTGGGGCTGTTTAGTCTCAAGCGTACAATTCGATTGGCGTTCGGGGATTGGCGAATGCGGATTGCGGAGGGGGATCTCCAGCTTTCCGATGACAGACGTAAGGCCAACCCCGCGGGAGGCTTGACCTTGCGATGAGGTTGGAATCCAATGCACAATGGTTACATGATCGCGGAAGCCTCCACACGGAGAGGTCCTGGAAAGGAAGGAAACGGGTGCGGTGCTCCGTTGGGATTGACAGTGATGCGGGTATTGCGCCGCGGGGTTTTGCCTCGAATCGGCCAGGGAGACAGAGAATGCGAAGAAGTAGGATTACGGAATTCGGCCTGACAGGGGCGCTGGTGACACTTTGCGCGAGCGTTGCAACGGCGGACTCGGCCGACCTTCGGCCGAAGTTCCAGAAGGACCGGATCACATACTACCGTACGGTCACGAAGATCACGCAGCGCATGGAGACACCCCGGCGGTTTATGGAACAGGACATCAATCGGGAGTTTGGCATCCGCCTGACGGTCAAGCAAGTTCACCCCGACGGCGGTGCCGACCTGGAGTATGCGATGCTCTACGTGGCGATGGATACCGGGTTACCTCAATCGACCCTGAACATCGACACTCGCAAGCCGGCGGATTCCGCATCGGACCCGGAATTTAACGACCTTAGCGCTGTGATGAACAGGCCGATCCTGTTGCACATATCGGGGGACGGCAAGGTCAAAGGATTTACCGGTGCCGAGGTGGTTCTGGAAGCTCTTCCTCGAGGAATGGCGCACCTGATCACGGAAGATACACTTCGTAAAGATCAGCACTTGCGCATGCCTGGTCGGAAGGCGGCGCATCCGACGAAACTAGACGGCAAGTGGGAGGATCAGTCGGAAACCCCATTCCCCGGAGGCAAGTTGATCCACTCGATCGGTTACACACTCAAGGGCATCGATTCCAAAGCGCATACCGCCGAGATTGTCGCGGAGTCCGTGCTGCGCTTCGAACCGGCGAAGGACGTGCGTGTTGCGGTCTCGGTGGAAGACGCCAAGAGTAGCGGACGGCTTACTTGGGACTTGGCCAAGGGAGAGCTTGTGCGGTCGGAAAGCGAGGTCCATATCGCCTTGAAGATGGGGAGGTCCAGCGGTCAGTCAGACGGCGGGATGAGCACCCAACACACGACCAAGACAACGACCGAGCGTGTCGCTTTGAAGGATCTGAACCTGCCTGCGGACACCAAGGGCGGTGACATACCCGGCGGCAAACTAGGGAACAAACCGTCCGACGAATAGGCTCGTCGAGGCAAAATGACCGGTCATCGGACGCAGCGGAGAGCCGGCCTTTGACCTCCCTGGAGCGTTGGAATCCGATACTACTCGCGTCACGTATGCCAGTGAGAGTCCGGCGATGTGCCCTGTCCCAGGCGATAGAGCGCGGGAGTTTCCACTTACCGACGAGCACCGCATGTTGCTTCGCATCCGTGATACGCTCTACGAGGGCTCGTGGGAGGATTTTGTGCGGGACTTGCGTGCCCGGGCCAGAGGTCGACCCCACGTATATCAGATCGTGCCCGATTCGCCGACCATAAAGGCCGCAATTGAGAGCCACCTGGACATGATCGCGAAGATGCAGGCCTGGGAAACCCGGCATCATTGCACGCTTGGCGCGGAAGCCCCTACCACCGGCGAGGTCTGAGCGTCAGCACCTTTGGCGGGACCCATAACGGCCGTGGCATCGTAATCGGCCGGTAACACACTTCTGGTTGACGAACAGCACCGTTTCCCGTCAAATATGGTGACGTTGCGTGGGCTGCGCCTTGGGATAGCATTCCGGAGGCATCTCTCACGCGGGAAGTGCTCGCCCGGTTCGTCGAGATACACATACGCCTGAGTTGCACACAGGGAGCTGTGTTACATGCTGTCAAGCTTGATGGTTGTGTCGTTGTTGGGCCTCGTGTCAGTTGTGGGAGTGGAGCCGGAACCCAGGGCGCCGTTGATCGACGACGCGAAGCTCCAGGCGGCTGGGATGTTCAGGTACTGGCAAGCCCACCTGCCGATTTCGTCGAAGGACTCACTCGAACAAGCTTATCTGGTCGACGAGGCGCTGTACGTAATCACCGACAGCGGCAGCCTTTTTACGCTGACCGCGAAGACCGGACTGGTACGGTGGGCGGTGAAGCTAGCAGGGGCGGACCATCGGATATATCGCCCCGCACACATTCGCACAGCCAGCGGCGCCGGCCCCGTTGTGATCACCACCAGCGCCGAGGTGTTCGTCTATGACCGGTTTCGCGGCGACCTGATCCGGAGCTTCACGCCTCCGTTCGCCGCGGGCAGTTCGGCTGTTGGCTATGACGGCGCACTGTTGATGGGCAGTGCTGACGGGCGGTTCTACTCGCTGCAGATCAATCACCCGCGAGCCCGCGAGCCGTTCAAGCGTTGGGAGGTATTGGCCGGCGGTCCGGTTACGGCCTCACCGGTGCTGTACGATCACAACATGCTGCTGTTCGCCTCACAGGACGGCACGGTGTACTCCTGCCACGCAGCGGACAAGGCACTCAACTGGGTCTTTCGCGCGGGCGGGCCCGTCATGGCCGATCCGTATGTCGATGAAAGTGGAGCCTACGTGGCCACCATTGATCGTTCGCTCTACAAGCTTCACCTTGGAAGCGGACGAATCCTTTGGCGCGTGCGAATGCCTCAACCGCTTACTGAAGGACCGGTTGTGACCGCCCATACGGTTTATCAGTTCTGCATTGATAACGGACTCAGCGCGATCGACGCGGACACCGGCCAGGAGAAGTGGAGGAGTCCTCGCGGCCGCACGTTCGCCGCGCACGCCCGAGGTGGTGACACGATCTTCACCGATGATCGGCGGCTCGAGGTGGTGGACCACGACAGCGGTGATCTGCGACATACCATCGACGCCACCGCAGTAACTGCTGCCGTCTCGAACACGACTGATGACGCCGTGTACCTGCTGGGGCGGGACGGACGCGTTTTGTGCGCCCGCCTGGACAGCGTCCCGTACGTGCGACGTCAGCAGATCATCGCCGCTCGGGAGCGGTTGCATCTGCCTCCGCGAGATGAAGCCAAGGCGGTTCGCGGAGATACCGGCGAGTCGGCTACGGATAAGACCGATCCGGGTTTGAGCGATCCGCTTCGCAGCCGGCACGAACCGAAACGCCCGTGAATCGGCGCACGCCGGTCTCCGTGCCAAACCGGGCCCGAAGCGCAATCGACGGGTCGTGTGCCGAATGCACCCGGATCGGCGCCGGACGCTCATAACCACGTAGATGAATCTGCTCGTCATCAGGGCGAACAGGCGCGGTGTGCTAACCGATTCTTCCCTCGCGATCTTGCCCACCTCGATCCATCGCGTGTGACAAGACAACGCAACTCGATTACGATACGTTCCATGGCTGAGAAAAAGATCAAACGGGCGCTGATCAGTGTCTACGATAAGACGGGCATCGTCGAGTTCGCGCAAACGCTCGTTGATGAGTTCGGTATCGAGATTATCTCGACCGGCGGGACGGCCTCTCTGCTCAAAGAGAATGGCATACCAGTGACACTCGTTGAAGAGGTCACCGGCTTCCCCGAGATGATGGATGGCCGGGTCAAGACACTTCATCCCAAGATCCACGCCGCCATTCTGGCCGACCGGGATAACCCGGAGCATATGCGCCAGCTGAAAGAGCAGAGCATAGAGCCGATCGACATGGTCGTGGTCAACCTGTATCCGTTCGAGGAGACGGTAGCCGACCCAAGTTGCACGTTCGAGCAGGCCATAGAGATGATCGACATCGGCGGCCCGTGCCTCCTCCGCGCCGCGGGGAAGAATCACAAGTACGTTTGGGTTGTAAGTGAGCCAGGTCAGTACCCTTTTGTGTCACAGCTGCTAAAAGGCGAGCAGGTCCAAGGTGATCACTATGGCTGGAAATCACGGTCGCTGTTTGCGTCCGTAGGGTTTGAGTGGACGACACATTACGACGCCGGGATCGCAGGCTGGCTCTCGCCGTCGGCTTTCCCATCAAATGTCGAGGTGATGCACGGTTGGGGACCTCCACTCCGGTACGGCGAGAACCCACACCAGAAGGCGGCCCTGCTTCTTCAAAAGGTCCGCTCACGTGCTGTAAGTCTGCTGGAGGCGAGTGGCCTGGACACCACTGGTTCAATGTCGTTCAACAACTACGTGGATGGTGACTCCGCGCTACGCCTGTGCGTAGAGCTGTCCGTCAGCGACTCGCAGAAGGCCGAGGCTAAGGAACCTGCGCGAAGAGATCACGCATGCGTCTTCGTCAAACATACAAGCTCCTGCGGCGTCGGCGTTGCAGAAGACCCAGTCGAAGCTTACCGGCGGGCCTACCTCGGCGATCCGAATGCCGCAATGGGTGGCATCCTCGCGTGCAACTTCGACATCGACGGCGAATTGGCCAAAGGCGTCATGGACACGTACCAACGGTGGGGTAAGGAAGCCGGCGCCGGTGGGTTCTTCGTCGAGGTCTGGATTGCACCGAGCTTCGCGGACGACGCCGTCGAGGTAATTCGCACGGGCAAGAAATGGGGTGAGCGCGTCAGGTTGTTGTCGGTGGGCGAAATGCGGCCGGAGGCGCGCTCGTGGGAAGATGCCGATCACGGACGAGTGTGCCTTGGAGTGGCGAAGCGCGACCTGGAGTTCAGGCACATTACCCGGGGGTTTTTGATGCAGTCGCGCGATCTGATCGGCCTCAACGAGGAGCAGTGGAAAGTCGCGACCAAGCGCGCACCGACCGAGTCCGAAATGGGCGACCTGCGCCTCGCCTGGCTGATCTGTAAGCACACGAAAAGCAACGCGATCACGGTCTGCAAGGACGGCATGCTCATCGGCAACGGGGCCGGGCAGATGTCGCGCGTGATGAGCTGTCGGATTGCGACCTGGCTGGCGAAGGAAAACGGGCACGCCGACAAGCTGCCCGGTTCGGTCGCAGCCTCCGATGCGTTCTTCCCCTTCCGCGACGGGCCCGACATTCTGATGGACGCGGGCGCAACGGCGATCATCCAACCCGGCGGGTCGAAGCGTGACGGCGACACGATCGCAGCCTGCGACGAACGCGGCATCGCGATGATCTTCACGGGCACGCGGCATTTCAGGCATTAGAGCAGTTTCATTCTCTGTGTAGTGGCTTCACGGCACCCAGCGCTCCGTGTTCGGAATGACGTTTCGACTTCTCGACTTTTCTAATGTTGAACGGGTGGCAGAGGACCGAAGAGACGGTTCAGCTCGTTGATGATGCGAACGACGCGGCGGGGATTATGCTCCGCGCGGAATTCGCCGGCCAGTTCCGCCAACTTGAACAAGTGGCTGTCTGCCACGAGTCGCCGTTTCGGGTGAAGCCTGGCCAGATCAAGCGTGCCGGTGAGCGTCCTTGTACGTTGCTGCTCGCTGAAGAAGACCGAGCCCGCTCCCTCGAACGTCGCACCAACCCGGCCGCTGATGATATGGTAGCTCACGGTTCCGTTTATCTGCGTGCGATGCGCGACGGTGTCGCCGGGTATCGACCGCCAGACGGTGTGAATATGGATCACCTGCACAATTTCATTAATCGGATCGGATTTGCTGGGAGTCGCTCGCCGCAGGATGACGTCCACGTTGCCGTGGTCGTCGAGCGCATAATAGGCCTCGTCGAACGTCTCGCGGTAGCGTTTCGCACCATCCGGATCCCGGTAGTCCGTGATCTCAAACGTGGACATTCGAACCGAGCAGCCGGCTGCGGCAAATAACGGGAGCAGAAAGACTACGGTGAACGAAACGCCGGCGGCACGTACGGTGCGGTCACAACAGTCACAGGACCACAACCGCCAACTGCCCGCGCTGCACAAGTTCGCGTTCAACGTGTTTCCTTGCGGGGATTGATTCACGCCACCCGAACGATACCTATGCTCGGATTAAGCGTCAACGTGCGTTATCCGCCCCCTCGCACAGATCCGACCGGAGGGAAGGCCGGGAGCGAACGCCGTTTCAACATGCTCCTATCGGGAGCGAAGAACTACGCGGAGTGAATACACACGTCCAGTCCGGTCTGCTGATCAAGTCGTACGGCCAGTCGCTTTTCGACTTTCAAAAACTGTGAAATCACGCAAGGTCCGCGTTGAGCTTTTGGATCAAGGTGGGCAACGCTCTATAATAGGCGCCGGTTGGCGTGTGAGTGGATTCTTCACCCGACTTCTATTTGTTGGATCGGCATCTTGTGATCGACCAGGACTCAACGACCGACAAGCAAGGAACGCGTGACAACCCGCAGCGCAAGTGGCGGCTCGGCGTCGTTTCGTACCTTAACGCGAAACCGCTCATCCAGGGGCTCGACGCGGACAGCAACTTTGAGCTGGTCTTCGACGTACCCGCACAACTGCCGTCGTTGCTGGATCGGGGGGCTGTCGATGCCGCCCTGGTACCCGTGGTCGACCTGGTTCGTCACGGTCGGGCGTGGCAAATTGTGTCCGATGCCTGCATCGGCTGCGACGGCGAGACGTTGACGGTGCGTGTCTTCTCGCGCGTGCCGCCCGAGACCATCAGCAGGCTGAACACCGACCGCGATTCACACACCTCCGTTGTGCTGGCCAGGATCATCTGGCAGGAGCTGTATAGCCGGCGACTTGAGGTCGTTCCGCTTACGGAGAACGAGCCGGTCGACGCGTGCGAGGCGATCCTGTTGATCGGCGACAAGGTCGTTAACAACACCTTGATCGAGCATGACATTGAGACCGATCTGGGCTCAGCCTGGAAATCGCTCACGTCGCTGCCGTTTGTATTTGCGGTATGGGCCGCCCCGTGCGGGCTTGATGTGACGGGGCTTGCAACAAGGCTCTCGCGGGCTCGCGATGCCGGTGTGGAGTCGGCGGCGATGATCGCGGAAGACTTCGGTCCGGGGCTGGGCTGGCCGGTCACACTCGCCAGGCGCTATCTGACGAGTCGGCTTAGATTCACGCTCGGCCCCCGCCAGCGTGTCGGTATGGCCAAGTTCCTCAAACTCGCTCAGCGCCATCATCTCGTGGACGCTGGCCAGGAGTTAGTGTTCGCATGATTGGTGCACCAGCGAGCACCAAACCGTGCGCATCTACATCGCGCATCACGGATGAGGAAGCGTTCGAGCTGTATCGGGAATGCCCGATACACGAGCTGGGACGCCGTGCCCATCAGATCACGATGCGGTTGCATCCGGAAGCCTATCGCACCTACGTTGTCGACCGCAACATCAATTACTCGAACTACTGCACGGCCAAGTGCATCTTCTGCAACTTCAAGGCCGACCCACCGGGGATGAACTCCGGTCGGAAGGGCCTGCCGGAAGGGTACGTGCTGTCCTTTGAAGAGATCGGTCGCAAGATCGAGGAGCTCATTGAGATCGGCGGCACGCAAGTCCTGATGCAAGGCGGGTTGGTTCCCAAGGAGATTCTGCCGTTCAAGTGGTACCTTGATCTGCTGCGTTTCATCAAGCGCGAGTACCCAGGTATCCACGTCCACGCGTTCAGCCCACCGGAGGTCCACGCCTTTCATGAGATCTTTGGAATGAGCGTGAACGACGTGCTGCTGCGATTCCAGGAGGCCGGTCTGGATACGATTCCAGGTGGCGGGGCTGAGATCCTGGTCGATCGCGTTAGGTGCAGGATCGCCCAAGGTAAGACGACGGCGGACCAGTATCTGAACGTGATGCGCGAAGCCCATAAGCTCGGCATGCGGACAAGCATCACGATGATGTTCGGACACATCGAGACCGTCCGGGATCGGATCGAACATCTTTGCCGGATTCGCGATCTGCAGGACGAAACCGGCGGATTCACCGCCTACATCGGCTGGACCTTCCAGCCTGGCGATACGCCGCTTGGCCGGGTACGGCCGGTCGACGCCGCCCGCAACGACCTGTCCGATCGGATGCGCCTGGCGCTCGCCGACGCCCATGAATACCTGCGGACGACCGCGCTCGCCCGTATTTATCTGGACAACATTGCGAACATCCAGTCGAGCTGGGTCACGCAGGGTGTGAAAATAGGCCAACTCGCCCTTTTCTTCGGGGCCAACGACATGGGTTCAGTGATGATGGAAGAGAACGTCGTGTCGGCGGCGGGAACGACCTATCGCCTTACGGAGCAAAAGATTAGAAACGCGATTGCCGACGCCGGCTGGGTGCCCGGGAAACGCAATTGCTACTATCAACTCGTCGATGCCTGTTAGATCCGCTCGACGATGGGTGCCATCCATGGCGACACCCTGAGGCGGTCCGGCCGATCGAAGGATTTTTCAGTAGCGTTGTGACCCACTGACGTGTTACAATTTTGACCTGCGGTCAGACGGATGCGGGAAGGTCAGCTCCAAAGTGATAGTCTTCAAATCTGTCGGGACGTGATCCGTCCACGCGACGTCGGCTGCGGTAAAGACGCGAACTGATAAGCAAGAATGTGAGAGGGAAAGGACGGACTGGTCGTTGAGTCGCGGTTTCTGCAGCTCATGCGCTTTGTAATGCGCCGGTGCGTCGAACATTCCCCTAAACCAAGAAGCTGTGTACGGCCCGGTTGGTATGGATGCCACGGAGCCGAGAACGGATGTGGTCCACGATGCAACGGGACGCCATCTGGAACCGCGCTAGGGCGGATCTGGTAATCTCGACCGAGCAGGGTGATGAGGATGTTTTTCTCTGGGAGCACTCGATCCGCGTCGCCAACAGCGCGCTGCGAATTGCCAAGCTCTCCGTGGTGCAAGCTGCCTCATCGGATGAAACTGCGATCCTCGCTGCCGCTCTATACCACGATGCGGGGTGGATTGTGCGGCTAGAGGCCGGAGAGGTACAGCGCGGTGAAACCCTGGTTCGTCCCTTGTCGGAAGCCGATCGCGAGCAGGCGGCCGTCGTCCTGGAACGCAGCCTGGGTAAGTTGCTACCACCCGAGTCACTGGCCCGTGCGACCGAGGCCGTTCGAACACTCAAGGATCGCGAGATGGACTCGATTGAGGGGCAGGTCGTCGCCGAGGCTGACAATCTCGACCAGTTGGGCGTGCTGTCGCTGTGGACGATCATCCGTCGCGGCATGATCGATGGCAAAGGTGTCCGAGCCGTGATCGATACGTGGCGTCGTCGCAAGGAATACCGCTATTGGGACGCGCTTCTGAAAGACTCGTTCCGTTTCCCGGCAGTTCGCGCCATCGCTGAAAGGCGGCTGGAGCAGTTCGAACGTCTGATGGAAGAACTCGAAGCGCAGCAAGAAGGGGTGGATCTGATGTTTCCCTCCGAAATCCAACCGGCGGATCGAACCGCCCCAACAGCGCGCTGAATGCCACCTGTCTCATCCGCTCCCCCCCCGCACGCAAGCGGGTGCATCCCATTTTGTATGCTATGGTCCACGTTGCGTGGCCATGCTCATTCCGTGTCCCGGCAGAGCATGTCCGCGCCTTCGGTTTGGGCATGCCACACCCGTTTCGGGTCAGCGTTGAAGCGGTCTGTCGATTGTTCGCAGGAGGTCTTCGATCGGTCGGTCGGTGTAGTCAATCAGTGTCGGAAGTTGGCACGATGCGATCCGGACGCCGTCGGAGCCGGCCAATGTGTCGTAGGTGTCGACTCCGCCAATGACGCGGTCGCCTGCATCAGGGGCATGGACCGTAAGCCAACCGGCCATCACCGTTGTCGCTGCGGCCGAATATGACAAAGCCGTCATATGGGGCGGATCAAACGCACGGAGTTTGGCCAGTTGCATCTCGACGGAACAGGGAAGCGGGTTGCTCTTGGCGGCTGCGTCTATGGCGTCGTAGTCACGACGTGCTGCCGGCGCCTCGGCACGCAAGAAGCACATGGCCTCAAAGCCCGACAAGCGCTCGTCGCGGATCCCGCGCAGCTCCAGCCCACCGCGATCCGTTACACGGCAGATCTCATACGCGGTGCCGCGAGCGTGCGTTTTTGACCCGTGAAGCGTAAGGATTTCGGCGGCGGTGTAGCCGACCGAAACATGCTTACCGAAGTCATAGACATAAAGCCCAACGTATCTTTGTGGATGAGGGATCGGTGGGAGCTTCATGGTCAGGCTGCACTGTCTCTATGCGTCTTACGGCATGACCAGACGAACGAAGCGACGTTTCCCCCGCTGGAGGATGTCGCCGGTTGTAACTGCGATGGGTTTCACCGCATCCTCGATGGCGATGCCGTTCAAGCGAACGCCGCGCTCGGCGACCAGCCGCCGCGCTTCACTGCGCGATTTCTCGAACCCACAACGGGTTAACAGGTCAATCGGGGCGATCTTCCCGTTGCTGATCTTGTCGGCCGGCAGCGTAACGTCCGGCACATTATCGGGCAGACCACCACTGCTGCCGCCGTGCACGCGGCGAAACTCCTCTGCGGCTGCCTCGGCGGCTCCGGCCGAGTGGTATTGCGCGATGATCGTCTTGGCAAGCTGTTCCTTGACGTCGCGAGGATTGCACTTCGAAAGATCGGTCAGTATAGCGACCTCGTCTTCAGGCATCTCGGTCAGCAGCTCGAAGTAACTGGCCATCAGCTCGTCCGGGATACGCATCACCTTACCGAACATCTCGCCGGGCGGATCGGTCACGGCAACATAGTTGCCCAGCGATTTACTCATCTTCTCCTTCCCGTCGGTCCCGACCAAAAGCGGCATCACCATGACAATCTGTGGAGGCTGCCCGGTGTTTCGCTGGAAGTCGCGACCACAGAGGTTGTTGAACGTCTGATCGGTTCCACCGAGTTCGACATCCGCCTCGATCGCCACGCTGTCGCGAGCTTGCATCAGCGGGTACAGCAGTTCGTGCAGGTAGATCTCCTTGCCCTCGGCCTGCCGCTTCGCAAACGTGTCCCGCTCCAACATTCGCGCCGTGGTCATCTGGCTCATCAGCTTGATCACGTCGGCGAACGTCATCGGCGTGAGCCATTCGCTGTTGCGACGGACTTCCAGCTTATCCTCCGATAGGTCAAGCACCTTGCCCGCCTGTGCAAGGTAAGTTCGCGCGTTGGCGTCGATCTCCTCCTTCGAAAGCACGGGGCGGGTTTTGGACCGGCCCGTCGGATCACCGATCATCGCCGTGTAATCGCCGATGATAAGAACCGCCTTGTGCCCAAGATCCTGAAACTGCCGCAGCTTCCGTAGCACTACCGTGTGTCCGAGGGTTAGATCCGGTGCCGTCGGGTCCATCCCGAGTTTGACGCGCAATCGCTTCCCCGCGGCCAATCGCGCCGTCAGTTCCTCCACGGTGTACACGCGATCGCACCCCCGCAGGAGGAGGTCCAACTGTTGCGAGTTGATCGTGTGGTCCATGCTGCTACTTCACCTCGGCTGTGCCATTGAACATGATCCGCTCAATGCTTGTTGCGCGCCCCGTCGAGGATTCGACGCAGACGATGGCACCGGACAGACGAACGTCGTCGGTGGCGACGTCGAACTGGCTCGGCACGGCGGTGGTCATGGTCCTGAGCACGCGCTCCTTCTCTCGCCCCAGCACCGAGTCGTACGGTCCGGTCATGCCCAGGTCCGTCACATAGGCGGTGCCCTTGGGAAGGACACGCTCATCAGCGGTCGGCACATGGGTATGCGTCCCAAACAGCACGCTCACGCGACCATCCAAGTGCCACCCCATCGCCACCTTTTCACTCGTGGCTTCGGCATGCATGTCAACGGCGATGATCTTGACATCCTTGGACAGCCCCGCCAATACCTGATCCACGGCCGCGAACGGACAGTTACTCGGCATCTTCATGAATATCCGCCCGAGCAACGAGATGACGGCCACACGGTGGCTTGAGGCCGTCTCAAAGACCAAAAATCCCTTCCCCGGCGCCGACACCGGGAAATTGGCTGGACGGACGATGTTGTCCGAGGTTTCCAGCACCGGAATGATGTCGCGGCGACGGTAGATATGATCGCCCAGGGTCACCACGTCGGCACCGTAACCGATGATCTCCTCATGGAGTGCGGGAGTGATTCCCGAGCCCGCTGCGGCGTTTTCCGCATTGACAATCACGCAGTCGATCTTGCGCTGCGGGACTATGACCTTCAGCGCCTCACGGAGAACACGACGGCCGGGCCTCCCAACCAAGTCTCCAACGCACAGTAACCTGAGCTCCATCGCGATCCCACCGTGTATGATTAGCAGGCTGAACGTACGCTGAACCGGAAGCGGTTTCGCCCAACGAGCAAGTGCGCGAGAGCCGCAAACCGTGCATCCGCTGCCGCCCGCTAGCGGGCCCGCGCCACGATCCTAACCTCACGCAGGACCGTCACGCGAATCTCGCCGGGATACGTCATCTGTTCCTCGATCGTCTTGGAGATATCTCGGGCGATCTTCGCCGCCATCGCGTCGTCCACACGTTTGGCGTCGACAATGACCCTGATATCACGACCGGCCTGGATGGCATACGCTTCCTTGACCCCCTCGGGCTCTTTAGCAATCTCCTCTAGTTGCTGGAGACGCTGGATGTAGCGCTCCAACGATTCCCGCCGGCCGCCGGGGCGCGATGCGCTCATGGAGTCGGCGGCCATGACAATCGGAGTGTACGGGCTGGTCGCCGGGATGTCACCGTGGTGGCCTTCGATCGCGTTAAGGATCTCGGGACGCTCGTTGAAGCGTTTGCAGAAGACCGCGCCGATCTTCTGATGGCTGCCTTCAACCTCGTGGTCGATGGCCTTGCCGATGTCGTGCAGCAACCCGCAGCGGCGGGCTAGCCGACCGTCAAGGCGTAACTCGTCCGCGATGGCCTGACTCAGAAACGCCACCTCCAGACTATGCTTCAGAACATTCTGACCGTAACTCGTCCGGTACTTGAGACGTCCCAGTAGATCGAGTTGCTTTCGATGCAAGCCGCTGATGTTGGCCTCTAACGCCGCCTTCTTCCCCGCATCGATGATCTCGGCGTTCACCTCGTTGCGCGTTTGCTCGAACAGCTCTTCGATGCGGCCAGGATGAATGCGTCCGTCCTGGATCAACCGTTCGAGCGAACGACGGGCAACCTCCCGCCGCACGGGATCGAATGCACTGACGAGGACGACGCCGGGCGTATCGTCGACAATCACGTCAACACCCGTAACCTTCTCGAACGCGCGAATGTTGCGACCTTCGCGGCCGATGACTCGCCCCTTCATCTCGTCGGATGGGATGTCGACCGTGGAAACGGCGCTCTCGCAGGTATGCTCGCCGGCGTAACGTTGGATCGCCGTCAGAGTAATCTCACGCGAGCGCTGCATCGCCTCGTCCTTGGCCGCCGCCACCGATTTCGCAACCATCTCCGCAGCTTCGTGCTCGAGCTCACCCTGCACATCATCGAGGACCGTGCTCCGGGCCTCCTCGGTTGACATGCCGCTGATTCTCAGTAGCTGGTCGCGTCGTTCAGCCAGGAGTTGCTCCACCTGCTGCTCCCGACCGGCAAGTTGGTCGCTGCGGGCCGTCAGCTTCTTCTCAGACTGTTCGAGCTTCCGTTCCTTGGTGACCAGGGTGTCGAGCTTGGCTTCAAGATTATCCTCGCGTTTGGCGAGGCGTTTCTCCACGACCTTTAGCTCCGCCCGCATCTCATTGGATTCCGCGCGCAGCTTCTCCTGCCCTTTTAGGTACTCGGCCTTTGCGTCAACTTCGGCCCTCTTGCGAATGACCTCCGCCTCAGTTTTGGATTCGGACAGGATGCGATCCGCCTCGTTCCGCGCGGCGTCCAGGCGGGCACGTCCCAGCCACCGAGTCAGCAGATAGCCCGCCAGCAAGGCAACCATCGCGCCGATGGCACCTGGCAGGAGGAGGTGCAAGAGGGCCCACGCAGCCTGCGCCAGGATTATTGTCATCAGGAACATGTTCATTTCACCTTTATATTGACTTTGGTCTAATCATCGAGACGCATGGGAACCGGTAACGCCCGATCTTCGTCGGGACCAATTCCACGGATCGCGCCACTGCGCGATCGCCGCGCCCGATGAGTTTGATTAGAGAGTCAGACTCGCGTTGCCGCTGGGAAGGCCCGTTGACGGCGCGCCGATTGCCCTGATCGACTTGAGGCAAAAGCCGTGACGAAATGCGCAGCGAAACGTAACTGGCAGTCTATCAGTCTATGGCTACGAACACACTCTCAGACTCGATAGGGTACCTGGATTGCCCGTTCCGCTTTGACTCAAACGCATTGCCACTACAAACGACTGCATGAACAGCCGGAACAAAGCTGCTACCTAAGATGCCCGAAATCAACATCGCCAAAACCACGCAGTCTCCGGACAACGCGATTGCTGCATCACGTCAGAGGGATCATGTCATCGAGGCCGGCAACTGCCAACCGACGAGCCCAGCTTGCAAGTCTCAAGATCCTCACTACAACAAGGGCTCACCAACGGCATTCGCGAACTCTCCGTCCCGGAACCGCTTCCGGGATGATCGACGACGATCGTTCTCCTCACTCTAGGTCGGCGACCGAAAAACGCCGGTCGCATGCTGTAAAAAGCTTAAAGCAACAGTTTATGCACTGATGCCAAACAATACACCAATTTGGTAGCTTAGCCTCCGTCCTCCCTTTGTCAAGAGCTATCGGTCAATAACAGGGCAGGGCAATCGCATCTTAATTCAGACCGCGATTACCAGCATGAAAACGCAGATCAGAGCGATCGTGCGAAAAACGCCCGAGTGGGCGAACCAGCGTTTCCGATCCATCAGCCGGGGTTTCGCAATTTAGATGCGATTGCCCTGAATAACAGGGGGGTTCGTGACAGTTTAGGCGACCTTTCCGTACACGGGACATTTGCTCTGCCAATAATCCCGGCGTTTCGGGGCATGCATAGGTAGCATGGGTCAGTCGAAGTCGTTGCTGATCACTGCGGACTGCGGCGGCAGCAACAGCAGCCGAACGCGACTGTGGAAGGTGGCGCTGCAGGCATTGGCCGACGATCGGGGACTGCGTCTGGCGGTCTGCCACTTTCCGCCGTGCACTACGATGGTGGAGATCAAATCCCTGATGGACCCGGCCATGCTGATCGAGATCGAGGTCGATGCGGTGGTCCAGCTTGACGAGTAACGCTTACGCGGCGGTGAATCCGAAACCGGCCTGGTGGGAATACAAAGGACATAATCCTTCGGACGACAAGCATCGCCGTCATTGGACGGTGTCGGTCCGCTACGGCATGACCCGGAAGTCGATCGTGGCTTCGACGGTGCCGTTGTGCTCGAAGGTTCCCGTCCAAACGCCGGGGATAAGATCTAGATTCACTGAGGTCCAGGCGAAGCTCCAGAAGCTGATCCCCGCCGGTTCGGTCAAAACGGTGAGCTCGCTCGTTTTCACCACAAACCCGCCGGGATTGCTGATAGAATAGGTCAGCACGTCTTCCACGCTGACGCCGACCAGCTCGATCCAGCCCGTGATGATCTCCGTCGAAAACGAAACCAGCGGCGGCGGAGGATCGAATACCGGGCAAGTGTCAGCACTTTGACATAAAGTGTCGGCCACACCGATCCGGTTGACGAAGAACGTGTCGGGCATCGTAAAATCGATCTGGGCCGGTAAACTGTGCAACTGCCAATCGAACACAACGAGCTGAAACGATACCCGTTCGATCCCCGCACCGAGTCCTACGGTGAACGTCGTGTCCGGCGCGTTTGCGTCGCCGATTGTCGCGGGCGGGCCGGAGACCTGCATCCACCGATAAGAGAGATCCCAACCCTCGGGAGAAAAACTGAAACCTCCCAGAAGCGACCGCGCCTCCAGAAAGTCGACCGTGGTGTCACCGGGTCGGTCGATCACAGCCGTCGGACGCGACGCAAAGTCGACGGGCGGCGAAATCAGTATTGACATAGGAGTGACACCCTCGGCACCGGCGTTTCCACTGATGATGCCGAACCAGTATCGGCCGAAAAGCTCAGAAGGAAACCGAAACGGAATCGTGAACGCGCCATCCTCGTCAACCTCCGTGAGATCACAGAAGACGGTCTCAAACGAATCAGGGTCAACCAACGCCGCGCAAACCCACGTCTTCCCGTCGAGGACCCGTCCGGTGACGACGTAATCAGTCTGGTTCGTGTAAAAGAGCGCCGGGGGGAGGTCACCGGTAAGCTCGATCTGGTTGATGAGGAACGCGTCATCCGGCAGGGACGACGGCACGTATGCATTGAGCGTGGTGAGGTTGAGCCTGTTGGCTGACGTAACGACGTCACCTTCGACCGGGATTCCGTCATCAGTCGGGACTTCGTAAAAGCCGGTCGAGATACTCTCACCGCTCACATCGAACACCTCATAGTGAAGGTGCGGGCCGGTGGACAGACCGGTATTGCCCGAATACCCGATCACCTGTCCTCGGGCCACCCACTGCCCCGGCTCGACGGTCACGCCCTTGAAGTCCAAATGCGCGTAGAAGCTCTGCAGGCCGCGGCCGTGATCGATCGTGACGAAGTTTGCTGGCTGTACGTACTCCGTCGCGCCGGGCTGATCTCGCGGGCTCGTGTCAAGGATATCCACGACCTGTCCAGCCCCAGTAGCCAGAATCGGCGTACCGATCGGCATGGGGATGTCCCAGGCGAACAGGCCGACGTGACTGAACGAACCGTTGTTGCCCTGACCAACGGTTCGCGCTCTACCCGCGGCCCACGGCAGGAAAAACCGGGGGACACCGTCGGCTGCGAGTGCCTGGAACTCAGCCGTGACCGACCAGTCCCGGTTCATCACAACCGTCGCAAGGACGTTGTCGCTTTCGATGTCACCGCTCCAGCGATGGAACCGGAACTCCTCCGCGGGTATCGCCAGCAGGGAAACGCTTGTACCGGCGGGATAGCGGGTAACACCCGGTGCCGGCACCGTATCTCCACCACCGCTGACACCGATCACCAGCGAGAACTCTCCCGGTGCGCCGCCCGTCACCGTGATCACAACCATATCCGACGCGGTCCGTCCGGCTTCATCACCGATCACCAGCGTAATCCAGTGCCTGCCGACTCCGAGCGAAACCACAGCGACGGCACCCGTGGCGATTAGCTCCTCGTCCTTGAACCACTCGTAGCTCACGACTTCGCCGCATGAACTCACTGAGGCGGTACCGTCGAGCTGTACGAGGGCCGCATCCACCCCGTCAGCCGTGGCTGATGTCGCGGTGTGTCCTGCATCCGCCCACAGGCCGGCGGCATCCGGGTGAAACGGAAGAAACGTAGTGAAGTCATCCGTGCAGCCGCAAAGTGCGACCGACGCGCTGGTGACCATGAGGCCGAGCAGGCGAAACCGAGTGGAAACCCGTTGCGGAATGCGCTTGGAAGAAGGGGCGGACCGGAATCGTCGGCAGGCTTGGATCAAGGTCAACCTCGAAGCATCGGGCTTGCGTCTAATCATAGGCCGGCCCCAAGAGCCAGGCCACAGTATCCAATCTGGGGGGTCGTTCCTGTACATCCGGGGACGACGGCTGGTCGGCGAACACCGATGGTTTGCAGGCTCCGACGTGGAGACGAAACGTGGGAACCGTGACAGAGTCGGGTCTCCGGTGCGTAAGTATTTGTAAAATATGTGGTTACGCACCCCCCCACGGGCCACGCCCGTACTATCCGAATTGCCCCGTGCCTGGATCGGTAGGCCTTTGCAATACTGGTATCAAGCGGAAATGCGCTGCGCTCCGATAATATCTTGGTCGTGGACGGAACCGATCACTTCATGGAGGCGACGGATCATGGACCTCGAGGAACGCGCTGAGATTCGCAACGCAACGCAACGCAATCGTCGTGCTCCGGGTGAACCGGTAGAGATTGCCGTTGCCTTCGACGGCAACGGTGACGTCGGGGACGATGTCGCGCTCGGTCCTGTCGAGCTGACGATCGAAGCCACAAATACCGAGCTGGAACCCGCCCGCTGGCTCGACGACGAGTGGTGGACAGATGTCATCCAACGCTGGGCCGGTTGTCTGATCACCGTGCATATCGCGCCGACACCCGGCGCACTTCTCCACCCGGTTGTCCTCCATCAGCTTATGATGTTGCGGCGCGTCACGCCTCACTGGCGGCTTGTCGGGCACGCCGATGCTGACGAAATGACCGCGGACGACGCTGCCTTACAGGTCGCAAGAAGCCCCTATCACGAGATTCGCTTCGCGGATCAGCCCGGACCGAACACACCGGAAACTGACCGGAGTGCGCCGCAGGTTTCGCTGGAGGAGTTGTTCGGCCGTGTCCGTCAGGAACAATCACGCCTGGGTACCGAGGCCCCAGTCCTGGTGAGGCTGCCATCAACCATGACAAAAACGTCCCCTGCCTCAACGCTGATGATCGAGCCGAGACACGAGACGCTCGCCCTGCGTAGCCGGTGAAACAAACTCGATAAGCGCTCGGGCACCTCAAGTCCAGAGGACAACCGTGTTGAACTCTGTGGGACCGACTCGGAGTCTGTGGCACAAGGTTGAGGTCTGCACCGCGGACTTGGGCTTTGTGGGACCGACTTTCCAGTCGGTCAACAATGCATCGCGAATCCCGTGCCTGATCAACACGGCAGCTCGCGCGTTGTCTTCTTGCCCAACCTGGAAGCCTCCGAACACCTGATCCGCCTTCAACCCTGCCCGGTCGCCAGCGGCTGGGTAGGACGCTACGATGTCCTCCATGCCGCTTATCGTACAGAAATTCGGCGGCACGTCTCTGGCAAGTGCGGAGAAGGTGCACCGCGCCGCCCGGCGTGCGATCCGCGCGAAGCTGGAAGGCTCTCGCGTGGTTCTGGTCGTCTCGGCGATGGGTCAGACAACCAACGAACTGCTCGGACTGGCCCATCAGATATGTGCCGACCCGCCGAAGCGGGAACTCGACATGCTACTAACGACTGGCGAGCAGGTCTCGATCGCGCTTATGGCCATGGCGATTGACGCGGCCGGACACGAGGCCATCAGCCTGACGGCGGCCCAGCTCGAGCTGGTCACGGACAGCGCCCACACGCGCGCCCGGATTCAGCGGATCAGTCGCGATCGAATTGAGCGGGAACTGTCCGCGCACAAGATCGTCATCATCGCCGGCTTTCAAGGCATCGACGCTGGCGGTGAGATCACGACGATGGGGCGCGGCGCGTCAGACACGACTGCCACGGCCTTGGCAGCGGTTCTCGGCGCGGAGGTTTGCGAAATCTATACCGATGTGGACGGTGTCTACACAGCCGATCCGCGGCTCGTGCCCCAGGCGAAGAAGATCGACAGGATCAGCTATGACACGATGCTGGAGATGGCGGCGTCCGGTGCGGCGGTGGTGCACTCCCGAGCCGTCGAGTTCGGAAAGAAGTTCAACGTGCCCATCCACGTGCGTAGCTCGCTCACCGACGCGAAAGGAACGATGATTATGGCCCAGACTCCCGGCACGGAGACGGTAACCGCTGACGGCGTTACGTTGAAAGAGGATCTGGCCGTGGTCTCACTGACCGGCGTTCCCAATGCGCCGGGTGTGGCTGCACGGATCTTCGGGGAAGTGGTACGACATCATATTCTCGTCGATGACATTGTGCAGAATATCTGCGAAGGGGGAAAGTTGGCCAACCTGGGCTTCTCGACAAACGCCGGTGAGGTTGCAGAGGCCCGGGCGGTCTGCGAGCGCCTGGCAGCCGAGCTGGGCATCGCGGGCGTGGAGATCGACGAGGGAGTCTCAAAAGTCAGCGCGGTGGGCGTAGGGCTGCAAACCCACGCGAGCACCGCAGCCACGATGTTCGAGGCGCTCGCCAATTCGAAGATCAACATCGGCAACATCTCGATGAGCAATATCGTGATCAGTTGTATCGTGCGCCGCCAAGACGGACCGAAAGCCCTGCGGTGTCTTCATGATGCGCTTGACCTCGACCGGTCAGACGACGGTGACGGCCCGACATGATGTGGTTTCGGCGACGACGTTCAACGCTTCCCGGCTCGATTGTCATGCCATCGCATTGGCATCGCTATGGGTTTCATGCACTTGTTGTTGCGATCGTCGCGGTAGGCCTGGTATGCGCCCGGTCGACCAAGGCGCCGGTCCGGGGCGACGATCATGCGCGCTACCACAACCGTTCATTTCGCGTCGTGTATGTTGTGGACGGTGACACGTTTGACATCGATGCTCCTGATGGTGACAGAAGTGTGACACGCATTCGATTGTGGGGTGTTGACACACCGGAAGCGGGCCGCAGCGGGAAACCGGACATGCACTTCGGCCGCGAAGCGAAGGCGTTCGCGGAGCGGACGCTTACGGGCCGCAGCGTGCACGTCGCACTCTCACCCAAGCGGACGCGCGGCAAGTACGGCCGACTGCTCGCCTACGTGTTCCTCAAACGCGGCGGGCACATGTTCAACGAGATGCTGCTCGAAGAGGGGTATGCGTATGCAGACCTGCGGTTTGACCATCACTATTACGAACGATACCGGACCATCGAGAAGCACGCCCGCAAGACCGGCGTCGGCTTGTGGGCGACGGTAACCCTGGACAAGATGCCCGTATGGAAACAACGCTTCGAACGCAAGGACGCAAAGTCCGGTGATTGAATCCCCATATCCAAAGCGGCGATTCTCATCGTGTGCCACTGCTCTGCGAGCAGTGCCTGGCCGAGGTCCCGTCAGGCCGATCTGCTGGTACGAAGGGTGTGGCACACACGAGTTTGTAACCCGTGCGTGCACCGGTTGAAACCCAGTGCCACAGGATTTCCAGCCCGGTTGCCTCGTGTTTCTCCCTCTCCAAGACAACTCGGCGGCATCAAATGAGGGTAAGGGGGCGTAGCGCTTCGACGCCCATTCCACGCTTGGAGCAGTCGACCCATATAAACTAACCGTCCGCGTGAATAATATGGGCTAGCGCTCAGGGATGCGAGTCGGTTTGCGGTGGCGAAGACCAGCGTGCGAAGTGGCGGCGGCAGGAGGCGTCCATGTGTTCCTCGACTTCGCGATGGAAGTTGCGATAGGCCTCGAGAAGGGCCTTGCCCTGCGGTGTCAAGCCCGTGCCACCGCCGCCGGATCCACCTCGCTGAGGATCGACCACCGCCAGGCCGGTGCGCTCCTCGATGAATCTCAGATGTTTCCACGCCTGCCGGTAGCTCATGCGAAGCTGCTTGGCAGCCGCCGAGAGCGATTTTGTGGCCGCGATCGTCTCGAGCAGGCGAACCTTCCCCGGACCTAAAGCGTTGCGCCCGCCAATGTCAATCCAGAGTCGCAGGCGTGCTTCCCATGCACCGGGAGGCGTGCGGTCCTCGGATCGCGGTTCACGCTTGCGTGGACCGGGTTGGACTTTCGGCACGGATTGTCTCCGTTGAATTCTAAAGCAGCCTTTGGCCGTTACCAAAGAGGCCTTGATCCTTTCTGCTCAAAAAACGGCGTTCTTGCCTGACCATAGTAGTGTTCAAGCAGCCACGGAAAGGAGAACGCCGTGAAACGATTCATCGACGAGCATCGGGCCGCGATCACCGGGACGATTTCCTGATTCGGCCGGATCCTTCTCAAAGGCCATCTGCCTTTGGGATAGCCCGACGCCATGGAACGATACATATCCCGTCAGGGCCTGCAAATCAAGGACTTTGCGCGGTTCGTGTCCCAGCAATCCGAACGAATCAAGCAGCACGCCATGGCCATGGCCAACAGGACCGGACGTCCATACATCTATCTGAGTGGACCCGTCCGCAAGGAACCTGAGAATTAATCCACGACCGGGCCATGGAGGCATCAACTGTTGAGAGCCAAAATCGGACACCACCCGCCTCGAAATGGAAGATCGAGCTTTGCCGGACAAACAGATCCGCGTGGCGCGGAGCCCGACGTAGACTCTTACTCCACAACTTTCGCGCAAGTCGCGCTCATCTTTTTGGTTGCGGGCGCAAGCTCCCTCGGCGCGGGCGAGCATGGTCCGACCTATTGCTTCTTCGGCTTCGACTTCCAACGGCGGTGGATCCAGAGGTATTGCTCCGGGGCCTTACGAACCATTTCCTCGATCGCGGACGTGTAGGTCTGTGTGATCCAGCGGAGCGGCTCATCCTCCCGTTCCCACTCGTGAGGGCGGAGGATTCGCTGAACACCGACTTCGTATTGAGCAACGTCACCAAGCCGCCGCGCGTACCCGACGATGATCGGACATCCCGTCCACATCGCCAACAGTCCGATGGATTTATACGTCGACGCCGGCTGACTGAAGAAGTCAACGAACAATCCCTTCCGGCCTGCGTCCTGATCGCCGATGAAGGCGAGCAACCTGCCGTTCCGCAGGACCTCCCGGGCGCCGATAACTGCACCCTTCTTGTCGAGTAGGATCAGGCCGTGCGTCCGGCGGCTCTGCACGACGAAGCGGTTGAGGTAGACATTGTCGAGAGGTCTCATGACGGCGGCCACATCGAATCCGAGACTCGCCAGCAGATGCCCGGTGACCTCGAACGAGCCGTAATGACCCGTAACCAGGATGACTCCGTTGCCGCTTAGGATCAGTTCGCGAGCTTCGTCGAAGTTGCTCAGCCGGATATAGCGGCTCCAGGTGAACGCGTTGATCAAGCGAGGCAGACAGATCGCCTCCACCGCGAACATGGCCACGCTTCCCAAGCAGCGGTCGGCGATTCTCACAAGCTCAGCGGGTGTACGGGTGTCACCCAACGACGCGGTCAGATGTGCGATCGCCCGTTGTCGATGTCGAGGCATCAGATAAGGCCAGAGCCGGGCGAACCATCGCGCGGTCCGCAGGTTCCAGTCTATCGGGAATATCTGCATGACGGAGAACGCCACGCGCACCAGGATGTACACGATCCAGGCTGTCGGACCGGATTTCACCTTCATGCGACGCATCGTAGCACGGGCAAGCACGGGTGACCAAGTGACGGGGAGTGCTTCGAGGCGATTCCACTACCGGGTGCCAACCTGCCTTGACGGTGAATGTGATCCGGGCGATACCATCCGGCGATGAGTGGAGATGCCGCATCCAGCTACAGAGAGACCGGCTTTAGCCTTGCCGATTTGGACTATGAGCTGCCGGAGGGACTGATCGCGCAGCACCCGCTGCCGCGTCGAGATGCTTCGCGTTTGCTTGTCGTTGATCGGGTGACCGGTCGGCTGGGCGACCGTCGGATCGGCGTGCTGCCCGGGTTGCTCCGACCGGACGACCTGCTGGTCCTTAACGACACAAAGGTCCTGCCGGCAAAGTTTGCGGCACGGCGACTCACCGGCGGGAAGGTGGGCGGGCTGTTCGTGAAGGAAGAGAAGCCGGGCACGTGGCGGGTCATGCTCGAAGGCTCCAGGCGGCTTCGTGTGGGGGAGTCCCTGACCATTGTCAGCGGCGAGGCGCCGAGACGCGTGACGCTTACGTTGTTGGAGGCGTGCGGGGCGGGCTTCTGGCGCGTGCGGGCCGATGCGGGAGGTTCGGCGGAGCAAATCCTTAGCCACGTTGGTGCCACACCGTTGCCACCATACATCCGCCGCAACGGGGATGATCCGGCGATCGAAGACGATGATCGATCGCGATATCAGACGGTCTACGCACAGCGATCGGGGGCGATCGCCGCTCCGACAGCGGGGCTGCATCTAACCGGTACACTGCTCGACAAGATCCGCGCTCGCGGCATCGAGACGACGTACGTCACGCTGCATGTCGGCGTGGGCACGTTCAGACCGATCGAAGTCGAGTCGGTGTCACGGCATGTCATGCACGCCGAATGGTATGAGCTGCGGAACGAAACCGTGGAGGCCGTGCATCGATGTCGTGAGCACAACGGCCGCGTCGTCGCGGTCGGGACGACGAGCGTTCGTGTGTTGGAGTCGGCGGTAGAGCCGAACGACCCCAGCACGGTTCGCGCGTCATCCGGAATGACGGACCTCTACATCTACCCGCCCTGCCGATTCCGCGTCGTCGACGCGCTCTTGACGAACTTCCATCTTCCTCGAAGCACGCTACTGGCACTGGTGATGGCGCTCGCGGGCGTGGAGTGCATCCGCCGGGCCTACCGCCATGCGATCGAGAGCGGCTATCGCTTCTACAGCTATGGCGACGCGATGCTGATCCTGTAAGCTGGGGCATCGAGGAGACGCCGCAGCCTGTTTTGCCGGAGAGTTAGCATTGTTGGGAATCGTCGAAGTCTTTGAACTGGTGATGATCGGCCTGTTCGCCGGTTTTGTCGGCGGGATGCTCGGCGTCGGCGGCAGCATCGTGATGATCCCCGCAATGACCGAGGTGCTCGGGCCGAACCAACACCTCTATCAGGCCGCGGCGATGATCGTCAACTTCTTCGTCGTGGTCCCAGCCGTATATCAGCACCGCCGGGCCCGGGCCATTGACGGTGCGACGGTTGCCCGGATTATCCCGTTGGCGATCGTTGCGGTCATCATCGGTGTCGGACTCAGTGAGCTGCCTCTATTCGCCGGAGCGGGCGAAGCGTATCTGCGCGGGCTGTTCGGATTATTTCTGTTTGCCGTGGCTGTGAGTGATTTGTATCGCCTTCTGCGCCCCACCAACCGTCAATCAACCGGGTTATCCAATACATCACCCACCCTCGCCACTGAGAATCGTGCGGGATGGATCTTCGCAGCCGCGGTCGCCATTCCTACGGGTCTTGTCGCGGGACTATTAGGGGTGGGAGGCGGAGTTCTTGCCGTCCCGCTGCAACGCCGGTTTTTGCGCGTCCCGATTCGAATCGCCATCGCGAACTCCGCCACGATCATTATCGCCACAAGCTCAGTCGGCGCGATCGCGAAGAACTACGCCTATGTAACCGAGCACGACCACAGCCTCAAACCGTTTGTTCTGGCGGCTTTACTGATCCCCACAGCCATGATCGGCAGCCTCGCGGGCAGCAGGTTGACTCACCGTGCACCACTTACGTTCGTGAAGGTCGCGTTCTTCGCGCTGCTGCTCGTGGCAGGCGTTCGACTCACCTACAAGGCTGCACGCTCGGTATCGCGTCCGGCACCCGAGGCACTTCTCACTCAATCAGCCTCAGAGTGTTCTTCGGTTCTGCATAGCGAGCCGCGGGACCTGTCCTTGACACGCGGTTCAAGGGGGCGAAGCTCCCGCAGCGAAGCTGCACCGCGTGTCAAGGATTCAGCCCGCGCGGACATCGACGTGCGTACTAGCCATCAGAACCGTAGCGAATACTACACGAAAGCGGAATGTGCTCCAGCCGATGATCCTTGTCCGTGCAGACCTGTGGCCATGGAATGGAGGCAGGCGGGCTCAACTTTTTCACTCCGTGTCACCGATACGAGTTCAAGACGAGAGTCACGGCCCCGTGCGGCGCCGTCGCAATCAACAGGAGTGAAGTATGAGCAATCGACGTACTTGCGTGCAATGGTATCGAGCGATGGCAGCCGGTCTAGTTGCTATTACGCTAAGTGGTGTGACTGGCTGTGTCACCGGGCGGGAGTTCCGCGAGGCAGCCGGCCCGGCCGTGAAGACCGGTGTCACACAAATCGTGAATGGCCTGCTCGACGGCCTGTTTGCCGCCATCGAGCCTGAAACAACCACCGACTCCGGCAGTTAGAGCGTTTCTCGGTTCTATGTGGCGAGCCGTGCGCTAGCACGCGCGGATCTACCGGAGCGCGCGGCCTTAGGCCCCTGCGACATGCCACCCGAAAACAGAATCTGCTCTAATGCCGTGTTTCACGAGTTCCAAGGCTATCGACCGTGGGCGATGGCCAAGCGCGGGTGGCATGGCCCACGCTTGCGTGGCCATGATGAGCACGCACCGGTAGAGCATGCCCACGCCTCCAGCTTGCACACAGTTGGCACTCTGTGAAAATGGCATAGCTCAAGACGCCCCGCACAGCGTTCAGCGTTGGGTGAGCGTCAACTTAAGGAGTAAACGAGGATTCGGCAGGATTCCACGGTGCAAACAGCGCTCGGATCGCTGATCCGAGCCATCCTTGACATTTCGCGCGGGGCAATCGCCCGCATGGACTCGCTCGTGCTCCGGGCTCGGTTCAAGACTCTACTTACTAACTTGATACTCACCCGTACGGCAGGGCAATCGCATCTAATTCTCTGAAACCTGCTTGGCGGGGCTGAAAGTGAAGCTCGGCAGTCTTGTATCGTGTCATGCATATTCCCACGACTCCCGCTCTCAGCATCAAAAACACGGTTGCGGATTTAGATGCGATTGCCCTGACCCGTACGGGCGTGGGGCTGTGTCACGTTGACGCACGGTATCTACGCCGCTAGACTTTGTTGGATACGCATCGAGGCGCGCGATGGGCGCGACGTTGTGCGTCGGTTCCTCGACTATCTCCCGATCCGACACTCACGTGAGCCTCCTCAGCCGGTTGGCAGGACCCACCCGATGGTACAATCCGACATGACCGGGCCGGATGCCGCACGGCGGATAGTGTCGGGCCATACAGGATCGGCGTCATTCACCCTGTCCGGGCGGGCGGTCCTGGCGGCCTGGGTTGTCTCCGTCGCCATGCACGCCAGTTTGTTCTTCGTGATGCTCGTGTTGGTGTTTCCCTATGCGCCGGGTGATCAGGAGCCGGATGTTCCGGCGACTCATGCGGAAATCGTTGGGTCGGTGGAGGCGGCATCGTACACGCCGTCTCCATTGCCGGATCTTACCAAACACGTCGAAGTGCCCGATCCGCAGCAGGCGCGCCTCGTGCCCAAGGAGATCCCGGAGCTTTCCGAGCTGACCACGATGAAGAAGCCCGAGCTCTCGATCATCGGGATCGGGGCCGGTGGCGGTGATTTCGACCAATACCGGCTGCCGATGGACATCGGGGCCGGCACGGAATTCTTCGGTCTCGGCAGCTCCGCCCACGGCGCCCGCAAGATCGTCTACGTCGTCGACCGTAGCGGCTCGATGATCGACAGCTTCATCTATGTTCAGGCGGAGCTGAAGCGATCGATTCAGGCCCTTCGTCGCAGCCAGAAGTTCCACGTGATCTTGTTCAACTCAGGTCCGCCCTTGGAAAGCCCGCCCAAGCGGCTTGTCAGCGCGATCGAGGCGCACAAGCGGCAACTAATTGAGTTCCTCGAGACGGTCCTGCCCAGGGGTGATACCAAACCCGAGCGGGCGATGTGTCGCGCGCTGTCCCTTAAGCCCGATCTGATATACCTTCTTTCGGACGGGATCGACTTCCAGCCAACGCTGCTGAGGAGACTCGATGAGTGGAACAAGGACCGACGGGCGAGAATCTATACAATCGCGTATCTTGACCAGACCGGCAGCGAGTTGTTGGAACGAATCGCGCGCGAACACAACGGCGAATTCAAATTTGTCACCGAAGATGATCTACCCTAAATCCCCCATTCAAATACCTGACAAGTACAACCCTTGCGGAACCCGAGCAGCGGGCTTTGGTCCGCGCGGGCTGAAGCCCGCGGCTCAACGGGGTCCCTGTCAGGTTTTTGTCATCGTCTGTCTGGTCGCGCTCATGCCCGTGATATCCGCTCGCGCGGACCAGATCGTCACGAACAAGAGCAACTATCCCGGTGCCAAGATTGTCGGTTTGCACGATGGGCGTCTGCTGTTCCGCGGCGCCGACGGGCAGATTCAAAAGGCTTGGCTCGATGAGGTTGAGCTTATGATCGTCGACCGTGGCGGCATTTTTGATGACTTCAACCAGGCCGAACGCTTCTTCGCACAGAATGAGCACGAACGGGCCATCCTTCGCTATCGCCGCACTTTTCGACTAAGTGAGGACTTCTGGCGCGACCTGATCGCCGCCCGGTTGCTGCTCGCTTGCGATGCAGCCGGGCAACTGGACAACGCCGTACTGAACTTCATACGTGTGCTGAACGGCCAGTTTGCCGGTCCGCCTGCGGCTGCGAGGCTGATCCCCAGGTTGATCCCGGACAAAAGGAACAGCCGGGTGCAGCGGGCGATCGAACAACTCGGCACAGCTCTCTCCGGTGACGCCGGTGAGGCTCAGCGGGTGTTGCTGTCCGTGCTTCGATATGAGATTCTCCGGCGCACGGGCGACAAGCGAGCGACACCAGCCGCAACGAAGATCGCAACGTTGTCATTCCCGACAAGCGCGCGGTCCCAGCGCGTCTACGAGATCCAGCTTCACGCACTGCGGAAAGTGCTCGAAGACCACGTTCAACCGACGGAACTGGACGGCCTGGATCACGCCATAAGGAACTGCCCCGACGGGTTACTACCGGATTTTCTCCTGCTCAAGGGGCATGCGTTGTTGCGGACGGCCTCGGCGCGCGAAGATATCATCCGTGCGTCGTGGCCCTTTCTGCGCGTGGCCATCCATTTCCGCGACGATCCGCGGGCTCCAGAGGGATTGTACGGAGCGGCGCTGGCGCTCGAGCGACTCGGGCGAACGGATAAGGCGATCGAGCTGGTTGACGAGTGCCTTGCGCATAAACGGCTGACAGACCAAACCAGGTCATTAGCGGAGGAGGCGCTGGCGCGGTTTCGCTCAGCGAAGACACCGTAGGGATTGACCGGGAATCCGGCATCACAGCGACCTTACATTTGAAAGGGAGGATTCGATCTTGGTACGAGTTGTTGCCCTAATTGCTTTTCTGGCCGTTGTCGTGGTGATGATGGCGGCCCTTCCAACGCTTGCCCAGCCGGGCCCCGTCGAGGACGCCACCGCCGCCGCCGCGGAGGTCAAGTACTTTGACTTCTTCGTGGTCAAGGGCGGGCCGATCGCGTTCGGCTTGATCGTCGTTTCGATCGTGACCATCGCTCTGACGATCGAACACTGCCTATCCATCCGTCGCGCGACGATCGTTCCGTCCGAGGCGGTCCGAAATGCCAAGGCTTTGATCGATGAGAAGAAGTACCTTGACGCCATTCAGTTCACCGCCGAGGACCCGAGCATGCTCGGTTATGTGCTGAATGCGGGATTGATCGAAGCGTCGAACGGCTTTGCCGCGATGGAACGGGCGTTGGAGGAGACGTTGGAGGAGCGCTCCGCGAGATTGTTCCGAAAGACGGAATATCTCAACATCATTGGAAACGTCTCCCCGATGATCGGTCTGCTCGGAACAGTAACCGGGATGATCCTGCTGTTTGCGGAGATTCACGCCGCCGATGCCTTCCCCGGCGCGCGGATCGTGGCCGACCGGATCGCCATCGCCCTGATCACGACGTTCTGGGGATTGGCCGTCGGCATTCCGGCACTGAGCATCTACGCGATATTCCGAAACCGCATCGACGTGCTGACGGCGGAGTGCGCCTTAGCGGCCGAGCACATCCTGTCAGTGTTCAAGCCGGGGGCAAGTTCACAGACGGATGGCACGGCCCCGGATACACCGCAAGCGACGTAGAGAGGTGTTGTCATGCGATACAGGCGCGATCATCGCCGAGAATCGAGCGTGCTGGCCTTCAATGCGACGCCTATGGTCGACGTGTTTTTCATGCTCACGATCTTCTTCATGCTGGTGACCCGCTTCTCATCGGCTGAGCAAGTGCCGATGGAGCTGCCCGAGCCCACCGACAGCCAGGCGCAAGTCACGAAGATTCCCGAGCGGGTGCTCATCAATTGCCGTCTGGCCGACATCGACGATCCGTTGGGGCGGACGGTGCTCTACAGCGTCGGACCGAACCGGCCGGAGCCGATTTCGGTGATCTCGGACCGGCTCGCAGCCATGAAGCGTCAGTCCGCGGAGCTGGAGGCGGTGGTACGGGCGGATCGCCGACTTCATTACGCGGATGTGCGGGCGGTGATGCGAGTGATCGCGGAAAACGGCATCGAGATGCTCAACGTCGTTGCCCACGTCGGGGAGGATAAGTGACATGGCGACGACACGCCCGGCGAGACGGGACGGGCAGCGCCGCGCGGGCGACACACACATCCTGCGCCGACATTCGCGCCGCCGCCGCGTAGCCGGGGGCGTGCCCATGGCGGTCAATCTGGCGCCCATGATCGACGTGACTTTCCTGCTGCTGATCTTCTTTCTGGTGACCACCACGTTCGAGCGGGCGGAGGGGATCATTGCGTCCGATCTCCCGGATGTGGGGGTCATGCCCGCGGTGCCCCTGCCGATCAGCCCGATCGTCGTACGCATCAGCCAGACCGGACCGGGGCATGAGGACTATATGATTCGCATTGACCGCTTCGAGGACGCACCGCAAGACTTCGAGGCACTGCCCGATTTTCTTCGTCAGATCCAGCAACAGCCGGGCTTCGACCGGCAAACACCCGTCGTCATTGTCGCCGAGAACGACGTGCGGTGGGATCACGTGGTCAATTGTTGGAATGCCGTGCTCAGAGCGGGGTGTCAGCGCATTGCCTTCGGAGAACCGTAGCGTGCGATCGATCCTTGCCGCAGCGATCCTTTTGACCACGATCCCCGTCGCAGCCTCCGCCGACGCACCGCCTCGGATCACACCCTCACAACCGGCGGAGGAGTTGCGCCTCAACACGGGTGTGTTCCGCGCGGGCTTGAAAAAGCGAGGCCTTACGGAGCTGCTCGAATTGCATCTGAAGGACTTTCCGCCGGCCAACGAGACCGAGGCGCTGATCATGATGCGGGAAGTGAAGCTGGCGGAGTTCGCCGACCCAACCCGCCCACAGACTGATCGACGGGTGGCGATCGCCAGAGCCAATCAAATCCTGGAACGGGTGATCAAAGAGAACGCCCATGACGCGCGGCGGTTCGAGTGGCGGTTCGCGCTGTCCCATTCGCTCATCTACGATGAGGCGGAACCGTTCCTGACGAACATCCTGTACCGGGGCGGCAACGCGGAGGATCGAAAGCGGCTGCTTTCACTCTCAACCAGGGCGGTTGCGGCGCTGACGGCGCTGCTCTGTGAGCTGGCCGACGAGTACGACCGCATCGATTTGATGTCGATCCGCGAATTCGAGAAGCTCGAGGGCGAGGGATATATCGAACAGCTTGACCGCCTTGCTCCGCGATCGGAGTATCTGCTGCTCTGGGCGTCCTTCTACGACGCCCTGCCGCGGGACGACGCCGATCCCGTGCGAGTCCGCCGCCTGAACGAAATCCTCGAACGAATCGCCCGCAATCCCGCGGTGCTGAGAACGCCTCACGAGACCAGCCACGTCCGGGTTCAGGCGCTTGTGCTGATCGGCATGACCAACCGCCGGCTCAACAACCACCAGCACGCGCGCGAGCATCTTGATCGCGCGCTGGCCGTCGCCGACTCCCTGAACAGTCCTGCCGAACGGCGGCGCATTGACTGGGCAGTGACACTCGCGCGGCTCGAAGGTATCCGCAACGACACGGACGACGGGCGCTTTACCGACGCGTTGCGCCGGCTCGATAAGTTCCGCACTGCGATCCGGGCGCAAGACGGTGATAACTTCGGATTGAAACTGGTGGCGGCGCTCACCGAGCGGTGGGTGCACAGGCATCGGGCTGCGGCTGCGGAGCACAAGGGACGCCCGGCTGATGCAAAGCGAGCACGCGAGGAGGCGTGGAGGGCGCTTGCCCGATTGGCCTCACACGAGCCGGACCACCGTGATGAGCTGTACGCGGCACTCTACGACATGATCGGACCGGATGCGGACCCCGGCACGCTCGATACGCTCGATCAGTGTGCGTTGATCGCCGGTTTGCTTTACGACGCACAGCAGTCGATCGACACGGCGGATGTACTGTTGGATCGCGCCATCAGGGTGGGCGAGCGGTTCCTTGCCGAGGAAGGCCCGACCGCCGGATCACTTGTACCCGAGGTGCTCTACAACATCGGTGTTGCGCAGTACCGCCGTGGTCGCCGGGCGGCGGCGGCGGAGCGATTCCTCGAAGTTGCGAAGGATCACGCGGCGTTCAACGGCGCCCGGAAGGCGGCCGCGTTCGCCGCGCAATTGGCGGCCGAGCTGTACGGCAATCCGTCCCTGTGCCCCCGTCCACAGGTGCAACGACTCTATCGGGACACTCTCAAGGTCTTGATCATCCATTATCATGACACGGATGCGGCACGCTACTGGCGCTTCTACTACGCCCGGTTGCTGGACGAGCTGGGCGAATACGGTGAGGCGGCGATCGAGTACGCTCAGATCGATCCCGCGCAGGAACATTATCTGGAGAGTATGTTTTTCCGTGCTCGTTGCATTGCACTGGCCTTAACGCGGCAGGCCGCCGAGGAAACGGTGGACCGGCTGATCCTTCAGCACAGGATCGATGACTTCTTCGCGGCGCAGCGCGAGTTTATCGCCCTGGCAACAAGTGAGCTTCATGGTGAGACGGGTGCGCGGGGTGCGTCGACCATACGAAGCCTGCTCGCTTTAGCGCGTCTGCTCGGAGCCGAAGTCCACGTTCTCCCGCATGTGGGTCGACCCGCCCGGGCGCTCGAGACGCTGGCCGGTTTTGAAGATGAGTATCCCGACGAACCTGCGCTTACCGGCCGAATCTGGCGCGTGCGTCTGCTGGCATACGAAAGGATTGGAAGGCTCGACGAAGCCGCACTGGCGATCCCGGCCTACGTCGCCGCGGATCCCGAGAACGCCGGCATGGTGCTGCAGTCACTCTATCAGACCTTGGTCGACGACGTCGAAAGCCTCCGGTCAACCGGTGACAATATTTCGGCACAGCGAGAGGCCGAGTTGGCGCTCATCCTGGCGGGGCAGATCTACGAATGGGCGGCGCGCCGTGACAGCGGTCCGGCACCGTCCGATCGGCGCGCGCTGACCGTTCAGCTCGCCGAGGCAAACTTGCGGGCCGGCCGCTACCAACGTGCCTGTGAGCTGTTTGAGCCGCTCCTCGCAACGGATGACGGGTCAAACCGGTCTGTGGAGTCGGCTGACGTGCCCGTCCTGCTCGGGCATGCGGAGGCGTTGTATCAGCTTGGTGAGTTCGCATTGGCGCTGCCGGAGTTCAACCGTCTGGCGACCGGATTGCCGCCCACCGACTCGATCCGGTGGCGGGCGTTGCTTCGCGATCTTCAATGCCGCACCGTACTGGACCATCCGCCGAGCGGGATTGTCATGGTGATCCAGCAACAAAGACAGCTATACCCCGAGCTGGGCGGGCCCGCTGTTGCTCCGGAATTGGAAAAGCTGCAACGCGAGAACAAACGCCGCCTCCACAAGAAGCCCTGACGGTCCCGGCACCACCTATGAAAGGGTCTTTCTCAGGCCGCCGCCGCAAGCAACAGCTCGTCAAGCGCCGATCACCATGGCCGTGATGACGTCGGCATCGCGGTGTTCATTCCTCCGCATTCAACGCCCGATCAGTGGATAGCACCGGTGGAAAAGACGATCAGCCCGCGGCACTCGAGTTTCCCCTCCGCGTGAATTCACGTGGACAGTCTTCCTCGCTAGATCCCGCCCAGATGCGTTTGAGACTGCCGCTCGCATTTGAGCAAGGCACCCAGACGATCCCCTCACGGAGCCGGTTGGGGCGTCTTTGATTCGGGATACGTGATCTCAGCGGTTTTCCTGAGCTCGGCTACGTGGCGCTGCTTGAGGTTACCGATCATATCCGCCTTAAGCTGTTCCCGGATCGTCTCCGAAGCCCTCTCGAGCGGGACAACGACTGCGGCCTTCTTGTCAGTTACCTTGATAATGTGATACCCAAACCGGGTTTCCACAATGTCGGTGATCTCACCCGTCTTGAGGGCGAAGGCGGCAGCGGCAAATGGTTCCACCATGACGCCTTCGCGAGGGAAGAAGCCGAGATCACCGCCCTTCTTCCGCGACGGACAGCTTGAATGTTGAGCGGCCAACGCGGCGAAGTCCGCCCCCGGCTTCCTGGCTTCGGCCAGGACTGTCTCAGCCTTCTTCCGGGCTGCAGTCTTCTCTTCCTGCGCTATCGCCCCGTCGGCACCGATCAAGATATGACTTGCACGGACCATCGCGGGCTTTGAGTAATCGCGATCCAAGTTTTCCTCATAGCGGGTCTTTATTGCCTCGTTCGTGACGATTAACTCCTTCGGGTATTTCTTCTCCAGAAGCCTTGCGTGGAGTATGGATTGCCTGAAGTTCGGATCGGTCGCTCGCGTCGCCATAAACTCCTTGAGCGATGTTCCTAGCTGGTCCTGGATTTGCTTTTCGAATTCCGCGCGAGTGGCGCCGGTACGCACAAGATGCGCCCGCAGCAGCCTCTCCATCTCCCCTACCAGGTCAGTGTCTGTCACCTTGATCTGCGCCTTCGTGACATCTTCGTCGAGCAACCGACTGTCGATCAGAGTCTCCAGCATCTGCGGCCCCAGACGTACACGCAGTTGAGCTAGCTGCTCAGGAGGCACCGGCCGGCCCTGCGCCTGTTCTTTCACAACGGCTTCACACCTCCTGTCTACCTCGCTCTTCGTGATCTGGTGGCCGTTCACCGTAACTACAACGTGCTCCACCGGTGCCGCCTTTTCTTGCTCGGTAGACTGAGAGGCAGGTGGCGACGACTGCCCCAGCGTCATGGTTGTCCACAAGGTAACCAGCGCAAAACCGGTTACCGCACTACCACGATGCATCATTGTCGGCTCTTCCTTTCATCTGCGCCAGTAGCGCTCGTTATGGTAGGCATTCAAACTCTGAAGGGGATGCAATTGGCAGCCAAGGTGCGACGCGCATCTGCGAGGCCGCGACGGCTCAAGGAGATCGCCCAAACCGCGCAAGGGCAAACCTCGATATGTCGCATCTACTGCCGGCAAAGTCGTGAGCCATCGTCGGTGTCCTCAACGTCAAGCGTGCTGTCCGCTAGCTGTTGGCAAATTTCATCACTGAGCACGAGACCCGTCTTCCCCTCGTGGGCAAACGTACTATCCCCGGGGTGCGCATGTCCGATGTGAAGCGCCAACGCGCCCTCTTCCTGTTCCACCCTTGCGAAGACATCCTCCGGTGCTTCGGCACGCTCCAGCAATCCCGCCAAGTGTGCTCCAGCCGGCTCACTTATGCTAAATATCAGGTTTCTCCGTCAAAGACATCCAATCACAAGTCGCTCGAGCGACACACCCGTTTGACCACGCAGATCAACAAACAAAACCGGTGCCTCCGGCACGCGGCGCCTAAGGCAGAACTCCCTTGCACGGAATCGTACCCCAGCTTTGGTGGATCGACAAGACTCGCTAGCCCAAGCAGACTCTCCCGGAGTATCCCTCGCTCGCCGCTGCGCACCGACGGATGTGATCCTGGCTGTGGAAAAGCTAGAACTCACAGGAGAATTGCCCCGGCCTGCGATGGCGAGGTGTCAACAGGTTGGACGCGCGAAGTCGTTAACGTCAATACCATCGAAATGCGTGCACGGACTACCGCGCAGCGGTTTCGTTCAACAGCGGTGATTGCGTCAAAAACTTTGCTCGGGCTCCGCTCGAGATGATCTGCATATTGGCTTGTAATCCGTAGGGAAGACGGTTATGTTTCCGTGAAATTGAGATTCCCCGGTTTGTCCCCATGCCGACCGCGCGCCGGCCTGCCTGAGGGATCCGGACTTAAAAAGACCCTCAAGTAGGAGCCAGAGCTTATGAATCTGTATGTAGGAAACATGTCTTACGACACCACCGAGGAAGAGCTCCTCACGGCGTTCGGGCAGTTCGGAGAAGTCGCTAACGTGTCGCTTATCAAGGATCGGTTCACCGGACGGTCGCGGGGTTTTGGTTTCGTGGAGATGCCCAATGCGACCGAGGCACAGGCGGCGATCGAAGGACTGAATGGGCAGGACTTCCAGGAGCGACGGCTGACGGTCAGCGAGGCACGGCCGAAGCCTGCACGGGAAGGAGGAGGCCGGGGAAGAGAGCGATCCGGCGACAGAGATCGCTCCTGGTAGATCAAATCTGCATAACTCGACGCAATGCATCAGACGGATATGTGCCTAGTGGGACCTAACCCGGTAGCAGCGAGCATCCAGCACACGGGTGGTGCTTCGGGATTGCGCTGGCGGCATTGCGGAGCGGGTACGAACAATACGGTGTGATGACTACACTGGGTTGATTGCGGCGTCCAATCTATCACGGACCTTCCACCGCGCGACCGGAGAGGCGACGGCCGCGACGGGGGACCGGTTTGAGCTTATAATGCCGTGTAAGGGAGTCATTGCGTGGATCTGTTTGCCGACCAACGCCGGGCGAATCGCAACCGCGTGGAACCTCTAGCCGTGCGGTTGAGGCCTCGCTCGATCGACGAGTTCGTCGGCCAGCAACACTTTATCGGAGAAGGGAAGCTTCTCCGGCGGATGCTCGAGGCTGACCGGATCACCAGTGCGCTGTTCTACGGACCGCCCGGCACGGGGAAGACCACACTGGCGATGATCATCGCGGCGGCGACCCGCGCCCATTTCGAGCAGGTCAACGCGGCAGCCATCGGGGTCAAGGAGATTCGCGAAATCCTCTCCGCAGCCCGTGAGCGTCTCGAGACCAGCGGGCAACGTACGATCCTCTTCGTCGATGAGCTGCATCGCTTCAATCGGGCGCAGCAGGATGTCCTGCTGGACGACGTGGAGAACGGTGCGGTAATCCTGATCGGCGCGACGACGGAGAACCCGTTCTTCGCCGTCAACACGCCGTTGGTCTCCCGGAGTCAGATCTTCCAGTTTGAACCTCTCTCCGACGAGGACATCAAGGTGCTGTTGGATCGCGCTCTAGCGGATGTCGAGCGCGGGCTTGGAGGCTACCGGATTACGCTGGCGGAGGAAGCGGCTGATCACCTGGCCACCACGTCGGACGGAGACGCGCGGCGGGCCCTGACGGCTCTTGAGATCGCCGTGTTGTCGCAGGCTGATCGTCCCGGCGGGGGTGGGGAGGAGATCGTCGTCGATTTGGAAACGGCTGTTGACTCCATTCAGCGGAAGGCGATTCAGTACGACGTGACGGGGGACGCTCACTACGACGCGATCAGCGCCATGATCAAGTCAATTCGCGGTAGTGACCCCGATGCCGCGGTCTACTGGTTGGCGCGCATGCTGGAGGCGGGGGAGGACCCGCGCTATATCGCGCGGCGGATTGTGATCAGTGCGGCTGAAGACATCGGGAACGCCGACCCGCAAGGCCTGGTCCTCGCGCAGGCAGCCGCCGACGCGACGCAGATGATCGGCGTGCCGGAATGCCAGTTGCCGCTCGCCCAAGCCGCAATCTATCTGGCATGCGCTCCGAAGTCGAACGCCGCCGCCAAGGCCATCTGGCAGGCTGCGGACGACGTGCGCAACGGTCGCACCCTACCGGTACCGAAACACCTCAGATCAACGGGCTATGCGGGCGCCAAAATCCTTGGCTCCGGTGAGGGATATCGGTATCCTCACGATTCCAAGGATGCTATAGTCCCACAAGACTACCTTGGAGTCGATAAAGTTTACTACATTCCAACCACGCGAGGAGCCGAAGCAGTACTGCGCGATTATCTTGAGAAGGTGCGCGGGACGGTAGCTGAGGCGAAGAAGGATAAGCAATAGCACTGGTTCTACGGATTGCGAGCCATCAACTTGTCTGTCAAAAAAGAACTACGCCAACGGCTTCGTGAGATCCTGGCGGATATCCCACCCGAGGAAATCGAAACTAAGTCGCTCCGCGCCTGCCATCGCGTGTTCAAGCTTCCCGAATACATAAAGGCCGAGGTGATTATGGTGTTCCTGTCGCTCCCCACGGAGATCGACACATCCGGGTTGGTGCTTCGTGCATGGCAGGACTGCAAGCGTGTTTTGGCTCCGAAGGTCAGTTGGAGCCAGCGGCGCATGATGCCCCTGGAGATCCGCTCGCTCACCGACGACCTGGCCGTTTCGCATATGGGCATCCGTGAGCCGGTATCCGGCATCCCGTGTCCGATTTCGATGATTGATCTGGTGATGGTTCCGGGGCTTGGTTTTGATGAGTACGGCCACCGTCTCGGCCGTGGCCGGGGCTTCTACGACCGTTTCCTTGCCCACCCGGACTTTCGGGGCGTTGCTTGTGGGCTGGCGTTTGCGGAGCAGATGACCCCATCCATTCCCGTAGGTCCGCTCGATCGCCACGTCAACATGCTGGTCACCGACAAGAAGGTGCAACGGTTCAATTCGTAGGCCGGAGTTGGTGTGGGCGGTTGGATCGGTGGGCACAGATACTCGCATGGTCCACGTCGCGGATCGCGGCGGAGACCTGATGATGTGATGGTCCAAGGTATTGAACTCCTTAGCCCCGATCCGCAACCAAGAGGTTGCGGGTAAGAGTCAGGGCTTAAATCCCGCGGTTCAGTCAGAGCATCCATGAATCCCGTACTCTCCCGTGATCAGATTCGCCGTGTTGACCGACTCGCCGTAGAACGTTATTCGATCGCCGGGTTGGTCCTGATGGAAAACGCCGGACGCAACGCGGCCCAGATCATTCGCAATACATATGGCCAAACGGCAAAGGCGTTCATTTGCTGCGGCTCGGGTAACAACGGCGGTGACGGATGTGTCATCGCCCGTCACCTTCACAACGCCGGCTGGTCCGTGCGACTTATGATCACCGTCGATGCCTCACGAATGACCCATGACGCGAAGGCAAACTTCACAATCATCGATGCCATGAATATCGAGACGCGTGTGCTTCCGGACTGGGAGATGCAGCGGGCTGCTGTTGAGTCAATCCGGGAGGACGAAGTTGTAATTGACGCACTTTTGGGTACGGGATTCCGCGGCGAGGTCCGCAGCCCGACGGCCGAGCTTATCGAAGCCGTGAATGCGGCAAACAAACGGGCTGTTGTGGCGGTCGACGTCCCATCCGGTCTGGATTGTAACACGGGAGATCCCTCCAACGCGACGGTCCGCGCGGATCTCACCATCACCTTCGTTGCCGCAAAAACCGGCTTTGTGGTGCCGGCGGCCGCTCCGTACGTTGGGCGGCTCGAGGTGGCTGACATCGGCGCACCACGAGAGCTGGTCAACGAGGTCATCGCTGAAGGACCCTGACCCGTACCACCGATCTATCCACGCATCCCAACCGATGCCTCCGTGGCCTGTCTGAGGCTATAATCACTCGTGGTAGTTGCTGGACTCTGGTTTTGTGCGAGCCGCTCCAAAACCGGTGCGGACAATAGTGCTCAGGCGGTCGGTTTCCCAGCGCATCTGGAGCACCTGAAGGACCTGCTGGAGTTCGGGGTAACGGCGCTGCGATCGGCTGCAGCGGCGGATTGGCTCGCGCGGTGTTACGCTTCGCTTGCGTTTACCAGCTTTTTAGCGTCGGTGAAGCCTACTCTGGCGACACCGACCACGAGCTTTATCAGCTCGGAGACATCGCTTTGTGTGGATTGAGCCATCGCCGGTGCCTCTTGGACGACACCTTGCCCGACACGGTTGAGCAAGGCCGCTTTGTACCCCAACGGCAAGACGTATATCGACCAATGGCGCGGCAAGGCTTGCCTCTCGAGCGTCCGCAACGCTTGGCGATTCGCTCTCGGCAGCGCAGAAACCGAAAGTATCGCGCGAAGCCGGCGGATAACGCGTCCGGAATTCAACAACGACATAGTGTTGTCACATCAGGGAATCCCCCAACCGGCCGGCACCGTGATCACGTGCGAACCCGCAGTGGGATTTGCTCGCTGACGTGTGTCGGTCTGTTCCTGACCATGCTCACCCCGGTGTTGCCCCCTGTGGGGGCGTCACCGCCGCCGTTGCCGCCGGATCAAGACGTGGCTGCAAAGCTGCTCTCGATCGCCGGCGACGACTTTTTGATTCGCGAGACCGACCATTTCACAATCGCATATGACACGCAGTATGAGGCGTTGCGACCGCTTATCGGCCGGCTCGAAGGTACGTACGATGCCATCTGGCGATTCTGCGAGGCAAGCGGTCTTAAAGTCGAATCTCCTTCTTCCCGGCTTGCGGTGCTTCTGTTCAATCAGCATCAGGATTTCAGGATATACCTGGCTGGAATCGGCGTGCGAGCTGGATCGCTGGCCGGCGTCTACCACCAGCAGAATAATGTGGCCGCCTTTTGCAATGTACGGAACAGTCCCGGTCTTGCGCCGGTCACGAATAAGATTGAGCGGCTCCAAATGCAACTGAAACGGTTACAGGGTAAGCAATCGGGCTTGCCGGCAACCCGGCAGCGGAGTGACGATCTCAGGCGGAACCTGTCCAACCTCCAGTCGCAGCGTGACGCCCTCGTCAAGCGATTCAATCGCTTCGTTCTCCAACATGAAATCGCCCACCAGATGTTCTTCAACCTCGGCGTGCACATCCGCGGTGTGGACAATCCGATGTGGCTGGTGGAAGGACTGGCGTGCCAGTTCGAGGTTCCCCAGGCTGATTCGGCACAAGCCCTGAGGCGGATCAACCACCTGCGGCTCGGCGATTTTCGCGAGGCGTTGGGTGTCTCGCCCGGTGCGAACAGTGTGTCGGAGGAGGCGTACCGGGCGGCGTTATCCAGCCGGCGGCTCGTGCCGCTTGTCGATCTGATAGCGGATTCGAATCCGCTCACGCAGGACGACGGCAACACCGCCTTTCGCTATGCGCAGGCCTGGGCTCTAGTCTTATACCTCCACCGGCAGCACCGCGAAGCCTTCACCGCGTACGTGCGACGTCTTTCCGCCCGCAAGCCCGGCGAGCCCGTCGGGTGCCGCCGCGAGATCGGCGAGTTTCAGGCCGCTTTCGGTGAGCCAAACGAAGTGTTCCAACGAGCCTGGATTTCCCACATGCTCAAGCTGCGGTTCGACCCGCGCAACGTAGGACGGTAGCGGAAGTTGCGTAGGGCAGGTGATTCACTTCACCATCGCGCGGAGACCCGCGTGGCGTGGACTTCAACCCGGACGGTAGAGGCAGGTCAACGACTTGCCCTACCCGGCTTCAACGTGCTCAGCGCCAGTACCACCCACATGTCTTAAACGCAATGCCATACTGTGTATGTACATCATCCACACCCGTCGCTGGCGCTCCGGGCTCGAATACGCGTTCTCTGTTTGCGTGACCTACGGCGTATACTTCGGCACGCGCAGCCGTTTGGTGCCCGACCGGACGACGTTCCCATCAGGATCGCGGTATTGGGTGATGAGCTCGACTTCATGACCGGGGATGTCCTTCCTGGCCCACACCAACCGCACGTGGTACCCCATGCCGATCATCTTTGATTTGACAGGTTGGAAGCCGCTGGTCGGCAGCTCCCAATCGCTTACGAGCGTTCGCTGAACCTCGCCGGACTCGTTTCGATCGATCTGGTACATTTCCACCCGCAAGGTACCGTTGCGATGAACGCCCTTGTTGTCTCCCGCATCGAGAAAAACTCGATAATAGATGCCCTCCGGATCACGATCACCGGAGACATCGAGATTCAACCACGGTTTTTGATCGAAAAGACAGATTACTCGGCACACGGGACTTAGCCGGTTACGCGCGGTGGAACGTTGCGATCCTTGGCGCAGGGCGGCTGATTCCGCATGAACACCCGATCCGGCCGTTCGCGGTGCTTGACAGCCCACAGTCACCGCCAATGCGGCAAGACCGCCGATCAGCACAACAGATCCGAATAGCCGTGGCATGGTTTACTTCACACGCACCCTTAATCACCACCCAATGCAACGTCGTTGCGCACCACTTTCGGCCCGTACACGGGTCCCGCGGTCGTGCTCGTTGGTTTGGGACGCGAGATCACGGGTCCGTACGTCCTGGGTTTCGGACCGTACAGGTCGCGCTCGTCGGGGCGCGGCTCGACCTTCTGGTCGGGTTTCGCCAGAGCCGCATCCGCCGGGCCCAGCAGCGACTCATCCGGCAAAATGCGCAGCCCCTCCAGCAGCGGATCATAATAAAGCGGTCGCGATTCGGTGTATTTATCGCGCTGTTCGATGGACATCCGCCGCACGTCCTCGGCGGTGCGGACGACATCCACCGTCATGGCGATCAGCAGCTCGGTTCTATCCTTTGACACGCTTGTGGAACGGAACAAGACGCCGACCAGGGGTAAGTCGCCCAGGATCGGGATCTTGTTTTCACCTTCCGAATTTCGGCTGGTGATCAGTCCGCCGATGACGACCGTCTCACCGTCACGGACCGTGACGTTCGTATCAACTTCCCGCGTCGAGAAGATCGGCGAGGTAACACCTTCCGTCAGTTGAAGATTCTCGCCGGAGAAGTTTGATATTTCCTGGGTCAGCTTGATCGTCACATACCCGTCGGGGCTGATGTGCGGCGTAGTGGTCAGGACGATACCCACGTTCTCCCGTCCGATGACCGAGTTTGTCGAGCCGGTGTCGTTGATCTGCGAACTCTCCACGAACGGGACCTCGTCGGCGATCGTGATGCTGCCCTCTTCCCCGTTGCGGACCATCAGGATCGGGCGCGACAAAACATCCAGCCGGCTGTTCTGTTGAAGTGCGTGAAGCAGGAAGCTGAAATCCTCCCCGTTAATCGTAAACCCAAAGCCCATTCCGCTCCCGGCTGCGCCAAGCTGCGTGCCCGCGACCCAGTCAAAGTCGCTGCCCTGGATGATGCCGTTGGGTCCGATGATCGCATTTTCTGAAAAGTCCAGGTCCTGCCCGGCGAATTCCATCCCGAACTCGAAGTTGTCCGTCAGCCGCACCTCCGCGATCAGAACCGAGATCATGACCTGGGGCTCGGGACGATCCAGCTCCTGGATCATGTCCATCGTCTCCTGATACCTGCGGCGGCTGGTCCCAACGATCAGGCTGCTGCTGCCCTCCTCTTCATCGCCGACGCTTTCGACGGAGACCTGACGCTCCATCCGTCTTGTTCGCGCCTCCTCGTCGTCAACTTCGCCCTGCACATCCTGCTCCTGCTGGTTGAAGCCCTGTATAGCACCGGCCAGGTCCTGTGCGGAGCGATAACTCGCCGGGTAAACGACGGTGATGCGATCCTCGACCTCCTGGGCATCGAGGTAACGAACCAGCTCCTCAACCATGCGAAGGTCCACCTCCGCGCCGGCTGCTATCAGCGTGTTCGTCCGGGCATCAGCCGCGAAACGCAGGTCCTGTCCGACACTGGCGATGTCAAACTCGCCGATCGTGTCGCCGAAGACCAATTGACTTTTCGTTTCAGCATCACCGCCTTCCGTCTGGAACAGCTCCGTGAGCTGGTCCACCATGCTCTCGGTGTCGCTGTTGATCAGCGGGAACAGACGTATTTCAGAGCGGATGGGCCGAATCGTGTCGAAATCCCGGATCATCGCCTCAAGCATGGATATGCTGTCGGACGGCGCCATCACCATCAGCGAGTTTGTGCGCGGGTCGGCCTCGATCTTGATGTCCTGACGGAGCAGCTTGCGCAGTATCTCCGTTCCGTCACGCTGTTTTTCGAGGAAGGAAACGATCACCGCCCGTTCGTCGTCGCTCCCGGCATCGTCACCGACCACAGTGCGCTGGAGCAGATCGGCGAAGTCCTCGGCAAGAGCCTGTTTGAGCTGGATGACCTTGATCATCGTCTCGACGGCAGGCGTCGACGTGTCCAGCCGCTTGATGACCTCGGCGATGTTCATCATCTGTGACGGCGACGCCCATACGATGATGGAGTTCGTCCGCTCATCGGCCTCGGCTGCGATCGCATCCGCCCGACCGCTCGATCCGTCCGCCTGTGACTTAAACATGCTTTCGAGCTTCTCCGCCACGGTGGGGGCCTTGGCCCGCTTCAATGGGAAGATTTCAAACTGCCGGGCGAGGTTGGAAGGCCGATCCAGCAGACCGAGCAGGTCGACGATGATCTCGTGGTCGTCGCGCGACGCGCTGCACACCAGGCTGTTGGAGGTTTCTTCCGCGAATACCACGATCGGCGTGCGCGAAATCTCCTGCCCTTCGCCGCGCGAGTCGAACAATTCCTGCATGCGTGGGGCGAGTTGTGTGGCCGACGCGTGCCTGAGCGGGTAGACCTGAAAGACGGCCGTCAACGGTCCGGCCTCAACGTCCAAGCGATTGACAAGATCCTCCACCCGCTCCATGGCGTCCTGCGTCGCAGCCACAATGAGAGCGTTGCTGCGCGGGTCGGGCAGGATCGTCGGAGCCTCGAATGTGTCCGACTGACTCGCGATTCCCTGGAAGAGCTCGTCGAGCATGTCGGCGAGTACGGCCGCGTCCGCATACTCGAGCTTGAACAGGCGGGCATCATCGATGAGCGGCTGGTTCTCCAACGTCTCGACCAGATGCTTGATCTCCTCGTAGTCCTCGACGCTGGACGCAACGATCAACGAATTACTACGCCCGTCCACCACGACGACCGGTATGTCTTCAAGCAGTTCCTGCTCTTGCCGCAGGTCCGCCTTGCGCTTCCACAGCTCGTCAATCTTCTCTTTCAGATCGGCGGCGGAAAGACGCCGGCAACCGATAAGCCGAATCTGGTCAAAGAGTCTCGCCGGTTTCGTATCGAGCTGCCGTGTGATGGTCAGGATTTCCTCGTAGTTCTCTTGCGAGGCTGACACGATCAGCGAGTTGCTGCGGAGGTCCACGCTCAAAAAGACCCGCTCGCGTTCGACGGCCGCTCGCCCCGCGCCCGTTCCTTCGAGCGCCTCGAACCGCTTGTCCAGAAACTCCGTGATGAGCTTCCCGATCTGCGAGGCGTCGGTATGCTCGAGCTGAATCATCCGCAGGGGAAACTTCAGAGCCGTCGCCGGCCGATCCAACTGCGTAACGATCGTCTCTACCAGGTCCAATTGCTCCTGCCGCCCCGACACGATCAGTGTGTTGGTACGCACGTCGGAGGAGACACCGATGTTGTAAACGATAGCCGAACCGAACGGTCCCTCGGGAACGGCGCCCTGTCCGCTGCCATCCGGGTCTTCGGGCAGCGTTTTGCCCTCGTCGAACATCTCCTTGAGCAGATCGCCGATCGTTTCCGCGTCGGCGAATCGAAGCGGGAAGAACCTGACGTCGACTTCCTCAGCCATGGGCACGCCGTCGAGCAACCGGATCAGCTCGCCGACCGGACCGACGTTCTCCTCGACCGTCGCAACGATCAGGCTGTTGGTGCCTTCGTCGGGGATGATGCGCGTCGGCCTTTGAAGATCGATCGCCGGAAGATCGACAATCTCGCCGGTCGTGGGAAGCGACTTGCTAATCTGCAGACGATAGATCACCTCCTCGGCGTCCTCGCGATCCTCCTGGGACGTAAGCAGCTCGGTGATCACATCGCCCAACTCGTTCGCCTTTGAGTGAATCAGCGGGAAAAGCGTCAGCTTGACCTCGCCCCAGCCCATGACCGGCTCGACATCCAGTCCGTTTAGCAGGTTCTGAATCTTGTCACGGTCCGCCTCGGGAGCAAGAACCATGATCGTGTTGTTGGCGTCGTTCGGGATGATCTGAATCTCGCCCGCGGCGCCCTGTTTCTCCCGCAACTGGTTGACGATTTCCAGAAGCTCCTCGGCCACCAAGCTGGCCCTGCGGTAATGGATCGCGAATATCAACTGGTCCGGGCCGGGGAGCTGCTCCGGGAGAGAATCCATCTGCTCGATCAGATCGACCGCAACATCGATCTGGTGCGGGAGGGCCGAGACCAGAACGATGTTGGAGGCCATCGCCGACACCGAGATCTCGAATTCCGATTTCTGGTCCTGCTCGAAGAAGACGTTCCGCAGAACCTCCTCGACCGTGCTGGCAATCTCACTGGCGTCCTTCTCGGTAACCGCAACGACGCGAAGCTCCTTGTGCACGACGGCAGGCCGGTCCAACTCCCCGACCATCTGCGTGATTAGCACCAGATGCTCCTGGCGGCCTGAAACCAACAGCGTGTTGCTGCGTGGGTCGGCGGAAATATGCACGGGATACACAAGTGCCGAACCAATGACACTATCCGGAACGGCGTATTGCCCGCTGCCGTCCGGGTCTTCGGTCAGCTTCTCGCCGGCGTCGAACATCTCCTTGAGCAGACTCGAAATCTTCTCCGCATCCGCGAATTGGAGCGGAAAGAGCTTGACGCCGACGTCTTCAGCCATCGGCACGCCGTCGAGCAGACGGATCAGCTCACTCATCGGTCCGACGTTCTCCTCAACCGTCGCGACGACCAGACTGTTCGTTCCCTCGTCGGGGAGGATGCGCGTCGGCTTTTGAAGATCGATCGGCGGAAGATCAATGATCTCGCCGGAAGGCAGCGCTTTGCTGATCTGCAGCCGATGAATCATTTCCTCGGCCGCTTCGCGATCCCCCTTGGTCACGAGCAGATCGGTGATGACATCCGCCATATCCCTCGCCTTCGAGTGAAGCAGCGGAAACAGCGTCAGTTTCACCTCGCCCCAGCCTTTCACCGGCTCAACGTCGAGTTCGTTCAGCAGCTTTTTGATCTTCTCGCGCTCCGTCTCGGGGGCAAGGACCATGATGCTGTTGTTGGCGTTGTTCGGAATGATCTGGATTTCGCTCTTGGCTCCGGTAGCGCCCTTTTTCGCCTGAATCTTGATGATGATTTCCGTAAGCTGTTCAGCTACGTCGACGGCTTTGCGATGCTTGATCGGGAAGACAAGCTGCTCCAGCGGAGGCAACATCTCCTTGACGGCGTCGACCTGCTTGATCGTCTCGACCACGAAGTCGATGTCGCCCGGCAGCGCCGACACCAGCAGGATGTTGGCGGACAATGCCGTGACCGCGACCTCATCCTCCGGTCGCTGGTTGGGGCGCTTGAGCATCTCTCGAAGCGCCTGGCCGGTCTTGTTGGCGATATCGTTGGCGTCCTTCTCCGTCACCGTGATGACACGAAGCACCTTCTGTTCCGTGGCCTCTTCGAGAATCGCCACGAGCAGTTCGACGACGTCCAGGTCGTCCTCGTTGCCGCGAAGAATTAGTTGATCGCCGACGATCTCGACGTCCAGCTCCGCACCGGAGAGGTTCAACAGCTTCGGGTCAAGGTCCCGAATGATTTGCTGAACACGGCTGGGCCGCTCCGTCGCAGCACCCTCGTCGCGATCCGAGGGGGACGACGTCCGTACCGTCCCATCGCGCGGCTCATCCTGCATATTTGCCGCGGCGTCATCGGCGCTTTGCGCAAAGGTGGGGATGTTCGTCACCGGCAGACCCACGATGAACAAGGCGCCCAAGACAATAGTGAGCATCCTGCTCAACCACATTCCATCAACCTGTTGTTTCATCCGCATGATCCTTATCCTGTGATAATCAGGCCTTCATCCACGGCCCAGCGCTCTCCACTCGCTTTTGCAGACTGTTACCGCTTCCGCTCCGTCGTCCTCTCGAAAGCAACCGAACGTAACGTCCGGGTCGACGCTCACCGACCCGGCATGTTGTACCCACTGATCCGGCCGTCGTGCCAGAAAAAAATCCGCAGCCCGTCCGCAGGCTGACCTTCAGCGCACCTACTTGCCGCGCCCGCGTGGGCGGCTACTGCCGCCGCGCGTCGACCGACTCTTACGCGACGACTGCTCACCCTTAAGCTGCTCGATAAGCTGCTGGATCTCGTCCGCGTCCACATTTCCCAGGCGGATGATCTTGAGGCCCTGCGCACCTCTTGGCCCCATTCCCTCGAGCGCATGGATCATCTCCTCGGCCTGATCGAACAATGTCGATGCGCCGGCGAGGATCATGGAGCCGCTGCGCGTGTCCGGCGTCACCCGGATGCGCTGCACATCCTGCCCGCGACCCGCCTGGGCCTGCGCGCTTTCGTTGATGCTTTCCTCGACCATCTCCGCCAGATCGATCACGTTAAGCCCCGTACCGACCTGGACGATCCGGATGTTCTTATCCTGGGCGGCTTCCTCCGTATCCAACTGCGCGATGACCAATTCGATGGATGACAGGTCTACGGCACTGGCCTTGACGATCAGAAAGTTGCCCGCCTCGTTGGCCAGGATCACCGGTGGTTGCTGACCGCGCCCGCCGCGCTGGTCACTGAACATCTCCTGAAGGTTGGGAAGAACCTGCCCGACGCTGGCGTACTTGAGTCTTATGATCTGCGGGACGGCCCCTTTCTCGCCGGCCTTGTCAAGCTCCCCAATCGTCGCTTCGAGCCGATCCACGTCCTCCTTGTTGCCGCTGATGACCAGGGCGTTGCTCTGGGTCAATACACTGATCCGCATGTCGCCGACCAGCTCATCGCCCCGCCCACCGCGACCACCGGGCTTCTTCAGATAATCTCGCATGGCCGTCTGCATCTCGGTCACATCGCTGAAAAGCAACGGCACGACCCGCACCACCTCGCCCAAGACCGCGCCTTCGCGGTCGAGATCGGCTACGGCGGTTTGGATGTCCGCGAAGTCCTCCGGCCTGCACTTGACCAGAATCGCCTTCGAGCCCCGCAGGGCGGAGATTGATATCGGCGGAGGTTGACCCCCCTGCGGACGCGGCGCCGACCGGATGAATATTTCCGTCAGTGTCTGTGCCACGGCTTCGGCATCAGTAGTCTCGATGTTGATCACGTGGACTTCCTGCTGTTGCCCGGTTTCCGTGTCCACCTGAGCAATGAGTTTCTCGACGCGCTTCATGTTCTGTAGAGAGGCCGACACGATCACCGAGTTCGATCCGAAGTCGGGCACCGCGGTGACCTGATCGCGCGTGTTCCTACCACCCGTCTTGAAGACCTTATTGATCGCGTCCTGAACGCTCCACAGGTCGGCATGAGTCAGGTCGATCGTCCTGATCTGACGTTCCCACTCGGCGTTGGGCTCCACGTCCAACGACTCGATCAACAGCCTCAGGTCGGCCATCTCGGCCTGCGTGGCCGTGATCAGCAACATGTTTGTCGCCGGGTCGGCCGTGATCTCCACGGGCTGTTCACCTCGCCGCATCGGACGCTTGGACTGATACGCCTGCCGCAAAACCTGGGCAAGTTCCTCCGCCTCGGCGTTTTTCAACTCGTATCGATGGAACCCCTTGGTCAGGCTCGATTCGACATCCAGCCCCGCGATCAACTCCGCAACGATCAGGTGATTCGTCTCACTGGCCATGACCACAACAGACTGTGTGGTCTGCTCCGCAGTGGCCTCGACGTTGTCGCGCGTACCACCACCCCCGGTCGCCGGTCTGCGTGAGCGTGCCCAACTGTTAATGATCCCCGCGACGGCCGTGGCATCGGTGTATTTAGTGGTGTAGATCTTCATCGCCGGTGTACCAGATGCGACAATCTCTTCGCGGTCCAGCTCCGCAATGCGTGCTTTGACCAGGGCCATGTTCGTTTCTGAGGCCTGGACGATGACCTCCCTTGTGTTGACGTCGGGCGTGACAATGACAGTGAAATCAAGTGGTGAAGCACTTCCACCTTGCCTCACGCTCTGCATGGCACGTTTCTTGTCCTCGAAGATGCGATTGATCGACTCGGCCACAACCTCGGGATCCGCGTATTGCAGCCGGATAGTCTCGGCCAGAAGTGCGGCGGCGGCTTGTGCCTCCAGCGGCTCGATCACCTCCCGCTTGATCTCATCAATCTGTTCCTGCGTGCCACGGATAATCAGCGTGTTCAGTGTGCGGTTGGCCTCCACCTGCGGTGGTTCCTGGCCGGGCGGAAGTGTGTTCTTGTTCCACAGCCGCATGATATTCTGGGCGACCTCTGAGGCAACCGCATTCTCCAGTGCAACCATCATGAAGCCCGGCGGGCTGGCGGCATTGGCCGGGTTGTCCACCTTGGCCAGACTCTCCTGGACGAAATTGAAGATGGTCTCGCTGCCCAGGACGATAAGTGAATTAGTCCTGTCATTCACTTCTACGCTAAAGGCCTCGCGATCCGCGCCGCCGCGGCTGAGTTGCCGGATGTAATCGGTCAGGAGTTTCGTCATCACCGTGTGCACCTCGCGCGCGTTGGCGTACTCGAGCGGGTATATCCGAAACTCGAACCCGATTTCGGCCGGCCTGTCCAGTGTCTTCGCCAGTGATTCGATCTCAGCGAACATCGCCTCATCGGCGAAGACAAACAGGCGCTTAGACGCATCGTCAGGCGTTATCGTGAACCGGGCACCGCCGGTTGATCGTCCCGAGCGGCCACCGCCGGTTGATCGTCCCGAGCGGCCACCGCCTCGCCCGCCGCTACCCCCGCCGCCATAAGCGGCCTCGATTGCCTCAGTCACCTTCACGGGCGTTGCATACTGAAGCTCGATGATGCGCAGAGTCGACCTCTCCTGGGCCTCAGCCTCAAGCTTCGCGATCGTGTCTAGGATTTGCTCGCGCAGGCCTTCCGGCGCACTGTAGAGCAGCATCCGCCCGCCCGCGTCGCCGATGAACTGCACGGAGGCCCCACTCGGCGCCGCCCCTCTTGCCCTGCCACGACCGGCTCCCGCCGTTGCTCCCCCGAACATCTGCGAGAGCGTGTCTGCCATCGTGCCGGCATCGCAGTGCTCGAGCGTAACGTATTCCCACTGATCCTGCTCACTGGTCACGTCCAAACGTTCGATGAGCGAGTCGATCTCCTCGATCTGTTCCTCCGTCGCCAGGACGGTCAGGAGATTGAGTCGCGGGTAGGGCACAAACGTGGGTGTATTAAGCGAGCGCCCCGATGATGCGCCGCCGCGTCGTTTACCTGCGCCCCCGCCGCCGGTGCCCTCGGCCTCCGCGAAGTGTGTTGTCAGATACTCGGCCACCTCATCGACTGCGGCGTGTGTCAACTCGTAATACTTGGTCAGCCGCTCGGGGACATTCCCGCTTTCGAGCTGTTTGATGAGGTCGCCGATAAAGTCAAGCGCTTCACTCGGTGCCATGGCGATGATCGTATTGGCCTCTTCGTTGCTTGACAGCTTGATGTTCTCGGCATCCACACCGAGCATCGAACCGGTGATCGTCTCCTGCATAATGGTCTGCGGCAGACCGCCGCCGGCGGGCGCAGCGCGGCGCGCGGTCCTTCCCTGACGTTGTCGCCCGGCCACAGCCGGAGCGGTCCTGGTGGTCTGCGAGCTCTGACCGAGGCCTAGCATATCGTTAAGGAATGCCTCCACCTCTACGGCGTTGAGCTTCTCCAGCTTGAAGATCCGAAGTTCACTGTCGATCGGTCTGGGCTGATCGATCGTCGCCAGCAGCTCGAAGATGGCCGGATACTGGTTCGTGTCCGCCCGGAGGATCAACGTGCGATCGCGCGGGTTGGGATAGACGCGGACCGCGGTCGGTGGAAGCTGAGGCACGGCCGCTTGCTGCTGTTGTTGCCCGCGTCGTTGCGTCCTTTGGGACTGCCCTTGCTGCCCTTCCTGCCCTTCCTGCTGTTGTTGTTGCTGCTGTTGGCGCCGCTGCTGCTGTGCCTGGCGGGCGGCCGCCTGTTGTTGCCGCCGTTGAGCGGCTGCCACGGCCGCTCGCTGTTGCCGCGTTGCGTTGAACATCTCCTCGAGGATCTGCGCCGCAGAATTCACGTCGATATAACGCACCCGGACAATCCGAATATCCGGCGGGAGCTGGAGATCCTCGATTTCCTTCTTGTATTCCGTTATCCAATCGGGAATCTCGTCCAAGATCCCGGCTCGACCTTCCATAATGACCGCGCCCGTGTCGTTGTCGATGTAGATCTTGAGCTTTTCGCTTTCACCGGAGGGCCTTAAGCGCGACACCATCACAGGTGGTTCCGCCGTTTGAACCGCCGTGCCCGCCTGGAACATGGATTGGACGGCCGCGTTGATGAGATTGTCCGAATAGCTCGGCGGGACTACCTCTTCGTCTTCAAACAGCTCTTCGTCACCTTCCTCTTCGAGCAGCTCCTCATCGTCGGGCGGTATGGCGGCCTCATCATCTTCCGGTGGCGGATTATCCTCGGGCTCGGTCTGACCCGTCACGCTGCCGACCACCCCATCCACCATTCGCGCAAACGCCAGCGGCAGCACGCACGGAGTGGCCTCCGGTTGCGCGGACGGCTTGACCTGCTCCAGACCGAATGTGGTGTCCTGAAGCTTTGATACATCGACGATTTCGATGTCCAGCTCGGGATGATTGAGCTTGAACCATGCGGCAATATCCGAGGGCCGTGTGCCGGGTGGCGGAGTGAATCCCCACTGCTTCTTCTCAAACCAGTCACCCGGGCGTTTGTCCACGTGCTCGCGGATGAGTTCCTCGATCTCGGCGAAGCGATCCTCGTGCGGGTATTTGATGATCAGGAAGTCACCCCAGAACGCGGCCTCGATCTGCGGAAGGTCGTCGGGCGGATACCAGAGCTGTTCCAAAACCATCTGGAGATCGAACTCGGCGTCCATGGCGTCGACATACTGAAGTTCATACATGAAGCTCGGTATCGCCGGCGCCGGGTCAAATCCCTCGCCCTCGGCATCGAATTGGGCGATGATCCCGTCGATCTGCGTCATCTTCGATTCGCTCGCCGCCACGATCATCGTGCCGGCGATTAGGTCGGCTTGGATGTAAACCTCTTGTCCCGTCCAGGTCTTTGTCAGGTCGAAATCGGATTCTTCCTCCACCACGGCGGTGCCACGGCGGGCGCGCGGCTTCTTCCCGGCTGCCGGGCGCCCCGCCGGCCTGTCAACGACGTTCATGATCAGGTTTCCCAGCGTCCTGATGTCGGCGTGCTCGATCTCGTAGACCTTAATCATCCGACCGTGCGTGGACATCATGTCGAACTGTTCGATCCACCCGGTGGCTTCCTCGATCTCCTCGGCGAGACCTCGCAGGATGACCGCCCCGCCGCCGGGAGCTTCGACCACCGTCAGCGGCACCGAGACGCGGGTGTCCGTCGCCTGGCCACGCCTTTTCCCGCCTTTGCGCGTGACCGCCGCTCGTGCCGGCGCTCCAATCATCTCCCGGACGGCCCGCACCATCTCTGCCGAGTCGGCGTGATTGAGCTGGACCGTCTTGACGAGCACCTCCGTGTCATCGTGCGGAATGTCGAACTGCAAGATCAACGCCTGTGCCTGTTCGACGACGGCTTGCGGCGCCGCGACGACGATCCTGTTGTTCGGTATGTCCGGCGCAAGGTGATAATGCTGCGAGGCATCGCCGCTTGGTTGCGGTTTCCTCTTGCTCGGCTTTGCAGCGGCGCCAACCTCTTCGGTCGAAGGGCTGAGTTCTCCGTCGGCGATAAGCTCCCGAACCTTGATGTCCAGCAATGGGGTGACCTGTTCAACCAGTTCGACCGGGTCGGCATACTCCACATCGATGAACACGACTTCGATCGGCGCCCGCTCGACCTCGGTATGCAGCACCTCAAGAACCTGCTCGATCTCGGGAAACATGGCCGGGTCGGCGATGACGAGCAGCTTGCCCAGGTTCGGTTGCGCGATGAATCGCGGTTCGCCGGTCCCCGAACTTGGAGGAGGTTTCCTCCCTCGTTTCGCCGTAGCGGAGCGTCCGGTCAACACGAGCGAAAGGGTCTCTGAAGTCGCCTCGATATCCGTATTCGGTGGGAAATCGTCGTAGATCTTAAGCTCGGTCGTCGCTTCGGGGACGTCGAATTCGGCGATCAACTCAGCCACCTGTTCCATCCTCTCCGGCGTCGTGTCGACAATCAGGCGGTTGTCCAGTTGCACGATCATCAGCTCCGGCAAGGCCGGTGATGCAGCCGGGGTCGCGCCCTTGGCTCCCTTCCGCGCCGGCCTCCGCCGCGGGGCCTTCCCATCGCCCCCGCCACCCACCAGCGCTTCGATGGTGGTCTTTATCTCACCCGCGTCACGATGAACGATATCAAAGAAACGCCGCTCGATCTCGACCGGCTGATCAATCTCGGCGAGGACAATCCTGATATCCTCCAGTTGTTCTTCCGTCGCGCCGATCACGAAGAGACCATCGTCCGCCGGCGCATAGCGAACGTCAGCCGCGCGCCCGCCGGCGCCGCCGAGCAACACCGTCAACCGGTCGATCGCCGCATCCGCGTCCATGTGCTCCAGCGGCACACGGATAAATGGCGGCGTCTCATCGATTGAATCCTCCAACTGTTTGATGAGGGAAACGTACTCGTCCCATTCGGTGTCGGTGCACAGAACGAACAGTCGTTTGTGCTCGTCGTCCGGAGTGAACTTCGAGGTCGCCGCCTTGGGGCTTCGCTTTCGTGACGATTTACCCTTCGCCGCCGCCGGCCTCGCCGGCCCCGCTCCCCCTCGCTCGAACTCCTGGAGCATTCTCGCCACGAAGGACGGCGGATGATTGCGCAGGCGAATCACGTGGAGTGACACGATCTGGTCAGGTACGTCCAGCGTGGACACCAGCTCGCGCACCCTCTTCAAGTCCCTCTCGCTACCAGTAAACCAGATGGCGTCGTTGCCGGGATCAGGCACGATTGCAAAGCTCTCCACCGCCGCCTTGCCCCTTCCACTGCTGCCGAGCAACAGCGTGAGCGTCGTGTTGATCTCCACCGCATCGGCGTACTCGAGCGGGATGCGAATCGGACCTGCGCTGGCCGGCACGTCGAACTTTGCGACCAGGTTTCGGATCTCCTGAACGTCCTCGTCGCGGCCGATTACGATGATTGCGCTTTCGGACGGGTGCACCAGCATGGTGACACTGTCCGCTGACACAGGCATGGCAGGTGCCCGACCGCTCGGTTTCCTTGCCCTCGTGGGCCTCTTCTTGACGGTGGCACCGACCTGCGGGGACGGCGCATAGGCCGCAAGAATCTGCCGGATCGTATTGACCAGCCCCTCTGGACCGGCGTGCTCGACGGGAATGATCACCGGCCTCACCTCCCCCAGTGACGTATCCACATCGATATAAGGCAATAGTTCCTTGATTTCCTCGATCTTGTCCTGCATCGCCCGGACGATTAGGACGCCCTGCGCGTCGTCGGGCAGCAATGTCACTCCAGGCTCACGCAATATGTCCAGCGGGCTGGCATCCTTCCCACGCCTGACGGGTGAGCGGCCTCGAGTTGTGCCGTCGAAGTTCATCAACTCCTGCAATCTGTTAACAGCCTCGGTCGGAGAGATGTATTGGATCTCAATGCGCTCGAGCGTGCGCGGATCCCGGCTACCCATGGCGAAGAAATCGATCAGCCCAAGATACTTCTCAATGTCCTTGACCAGTGCAAAAATGGTTACTGAGTTCTTGTCCTCAAGCGGCGTTACCCGGACGTAATCGGGCAGAAAGTCGCGAACCACTTTCAGATCGGCCACCGAGCCCGACTTGGGCGTATACACAACCAACGCGAGTTCGTCATCTGGCAGACCGGCCGTCCGAAACTCCTCGAGCATCTTGAACATGCGCTCACGCGGGAGAATACGATAGAAGTCCGTAACCCGGGTAACCTCGAGGTGCGTCTCGTGTCGGATTATCCAGTAGGGGTCGTGGGGCTTGTAGCGGAAAAGCAGCATCCGAACACGACCCATCGCTTGCTTGAATGTCAACTCCTCCGTGCTGACGAACGTAACCTTGCCGTCCTTGGGTGACTCACCTGTGACACCAAGACCGGTCTGCCGCGCAAAGCCCTCGACCAACTGCTCATACGTGCCGTCCTTAATGCTGAAGATGTACTTCCGCTCCTCGGGGGGAACGTCACTGTCCATAGGTGGTATGTCGAGAGTCGTGACCGCGCCGCTTGGCTCCCCGGACTGCGCACCCACAGCGGAAGGCGCGGGGATTCGTTTCGCCTCACTTGGACTCGGTGCCGACCGCTTCGTGGGCGTGGACGGCTGCTTCCCTTCCGGTGTCATCCGTTTCCTGCCGGATCCCGTGCGGGCACCCGGCTCCTTCTTACCCTCCGGCGCCGGTTGGACACCCTGGGATTCCAGCAATTCGTCAATCCGTCTTTGCAGCTCGGGATCAATCTTGAGCTTCCGCCGTCCGTCCTTGGCCTTCTCGTCGCCCTCCTGCTGAGATTCTTCGCCGTCCTTATCCTTCGGATCATCATCCTCGGGATCGCTTGCCTGCCCAGCCGGGGCGGAGTCCTGAGCGCGGCCGACCGCGGGAGTCAACCCGAGCATCAAGACTGCGAGCACACCGGCCAGGATGGCAGGAGCACGCAGAAACGCCAGATTCAGTCGTAGGTTCATCCTAAATCCTCCTGGTCACGCATCACTCGGCGTGCCGTACCGCCGGCAAACGGTTCCGGATCGACAGTCAACGTTCTTATTCAACGGAAACCTCATGGCTTTTTCGGCCGCCTTTGATACCGCCGCGGTTTCGTCTCGCCGCCGGATCTACCTCGCAGGTCTTTCTTTCTATTCGGAGGTACGGGCTTGGATCCCGTCGCTCGCGTGCCCGCTTTACTGCCGGTTCCTCTCGAAGTCTCTTCCTTCGGAGGTTGCATACCGGACCGGGTACGCTCCCGCTCCTTGGGTGTCGAGACCCCGGCACGATCCGTCTTGGCCGTCTCGTTATCCTTCTGTGTTGCCGGTGTGGCTGCTCCCTCCTCCGTCTTGGGGGCTGTGCCGGCGTCCTCGCGATATCGATCGGCCGCCACCTTCAACTCGGGGTAGTCGGCCGCGGCGGCGGCGTTTGCCTTGATATCCTGATCCAGCCACCCGCCGATCGGATAAATGAAGTACTCATCCCTTCTACGGACTACCCCGCCTCTTGGGTGCACGAAAACCAGCTCGCCGCCGTCGAACTCATCACCGACCGCGTAGTACTCGGTCTTTTTCGACCGATTATTGGAGACCATCAGCTCGGCGACGCGACCGGTGTCTATGCTCTGGATCAGTGTCATGCAAAGCTGCATGTACTTGCCGTCCTTGAAACGTGGAGGACCTTTGTCAACCGGTCGCTGTGGTGGCTCGGGATCGTCGCGTTGTGTCACGCGCTTCTCGCGAACCGTCACCGTTACCGTATCCGTTGCCGTTTCACCGTCGGCGTCGGCAACGTTCAGCGTGTACGTGCGTGTGAATCCTTCCGAGGTGTCGATCGTCGGATTGGGAATCATCGCGTCGCTGAGTCCCTCCGCCGGACTCCATTCGAATGTATACTCTCCATCGCCGCCCGACGCCGTTCCCTTAAGGTGGGACGATTGGTCCTGCCTCACGTTCACGTCCCGCCCGGCGTTGGCCTGGAGCGGTATCGGTTCGGTAAACGGCTTCTTCGACCAGATGAGCGAATAGTCCCGACCCGCGTGGCGCACGAACGACTCCGGCTGCTTTGACTCTTCCTCCTTAATGCGCCCGACGAGCTTCTGCTCCGGCAGCACCAGCACCTCGATCGGCACGCGTAGGTTCATTCGATTGCGGCTTTTGTCTCTTCCCGAACTGCTCGCCGGGTAGATCGCGGCATTGCCGACGCGCACGAGCTGTGGAAACTCCGCCACATCCTCGAGGAACTCCACGGCCGACTTCAGCGTACCCACCGCCGTGACCGTAATCAGCATTCTCTTGAGCCCGGTCTTACGATCTTCTGTCGGCCGACTGGGCGACACGTTCGCGCCCTGCAACTGATGCTCGTCAATCAGCTCGTTGATGCGGGCTCGGATGCCCGTTTCGACCTTGCCGATGTCAAGCGAGCCGACGCGCGAGACGAGCAGTCCGTATTCCTTCTTCGCGCGTTTCACCTTATCTTCCAGTGCCTGGAGACTGTCATACTCCGTCCGTCGGTCGGCGATGCGCTCATCAATCTTCAGCATCGGCTCGATCCACCGCGGATACACCACGGAGGACAGCAGCGCGCAGACGAGCAACGTGCCGAACAACGTGGTCAGGATTTTCGTGCGTCGGTCCATAACCGTTTCCGGGATCGACTCCCAGCCCTTATCCGTCACCCGCGCGGTGATTGCCTGGACGATCCCGCATCGCGGGACTCGTCGTCAATAATCAAAATGCGCAGCTCCTGCGAAAAGGGATACTTCTCCCGCTTCTTCTCCGTCTGCGGTCCCATCCCGACCCTGAAGCGAGGACGATCCCGCCCCTCGCGGCGGAAATCCTCCAGCTTTCGGATTACCTCGGTGGGGGTTTCACGGCGCTTCGACCTCGTTTTTAGCGTGATCCGTCCGCCCTTCTGATCCACCTGCACATGGTTGACCAGCATCTCCTGGTTCGAGGGCAGCAGCGAGAACACGTCATACAGGAGATCGACCCAGACGTGCTGTTTCGCGTCGAAGTCCCCGATCTGATCCACCACGTCGAGAAACTTCTTGTTCTCGCCGCGTTTTTTCTGTAGATCGCCAATGTTCTGCTCGAGCCTCGCCAGGCTCTGCCGGTCGCTTCGGGTGTACCCGGCAAATCCCACGGCCCCAGCCGCTGAGAAAAGAACCACGACCGCGGCCACGATCGGCGCGGCCTTCATCCGCTGCTTTGCGGCCGACACTGTCCTTTTCGGTTGCAGGAAATCGATGTGAAGGATCCCATCGTCCGCGTACCCGAGCAGCAACCCCAGTGACGCGGCAAAGGCACAAGCCCGCGCACCCTCGTCAGGCTCCCAGCCGAATGTCGAACCGGGATTGTACATCTCCGTTGTGATCTTCAACCGCTTCTGGATAACCTCCGCCAGCGCCTCCTCCACGCCGACGTCGCCGCCGATCACCACGTGATCGATCATCGCTCCGTGGTCATCCGCGCGATAGGCCTCAATCGACCGCGTCACCTCGAGCATCAACGAATGAACCACGCGATCCAATCCGCTTGACACCGGTGTGTCATCCGCTCCCGCCCCCTCTTGGTCAGCGCGCTCAGGCTGGTCCGGACGCGAGATCGATAATACCATGGATTCGCCCAGTCCCTTCGGAATCGTCACCGACGCCGACCGCGAAAACGACAGCGCCGCATTGCGCAGCACGTCGATTTCCATGAACGTGGGTCGCACATCGATAAACAAAACGCGCTCCGGGACCGCGTGCTTGAGCAGTTGGCAGACCGCCACTTTGTTGGCATAAGGTCGCAGGCCGACCCGATCCAGCTTCAGGCCGGCCGTCGTGAAAATCGCCTCATACTGTTCCAATTGCTCACGGCGGATGGCGGCCACCAACACATCACCCGTTACCGCCTCCTCCGCCGTCGGCGCCACCGCGAAGTCGATCACCGCGTCGGTCACCGGAAAGGGAAGCTCCTTGGCGATCTGGATCTCCACCATACCGGGCAGCTCGTCGGGTTGCGTGGTGGGCAGGTTGAGCGTCTTGAGGATCGCCTGATCTCGCGGAATATCCACGATTGCGTTCTTCGTCGTGATGCCTTCCTGATCCAGCGTACGCCGGATGTGCAGCCCCAACTGCTCCGGATTGTCCGGATCAACGTTCCCGGGAATCGCAACCGACAAGAGCCGATCGATCTTCACCCCCCGTTTTCCCAAAGACGCATGGACCACTCGCAGCGATCGGGTGTCCCAATCGACCGAGACAATTCTTTTTGGATGGGCTCTACCGGGCACGGATTCTCTCCAAGTCCTCCTCACGGATCGGATAGTGACCACCCAGGTACGTCAGATCACGATAATAGATCGTTTCCGCGATCGGACCCACCATGTCAACTACCACCTCAAGCCGCGTAACCATCCCAATATGGTCCGCGTAACCCAGTGACTCAATCGTAAACTGCTGACCGCGCGCCGTGATGAACGGAGCAATCTGCTCGAACGTGTCCAGATCGACCACCTCCTCAGTCACGAGCCATGCCGTCGTCGCCCTCTCTTCTGGAGGTACTCTACCGCGCATCTCCAGGATCGCCTCGATCTGCTCGCCCGTCAGCCCTTCAAGGCACCGAAGAACCGGGGGCGGAGCTGTATTAATATTGATAAGGCCGATGATCTTGTTCTGCTGCCCGGTCGGCACGGTAGTCGTACAATCCATAAGCACCGGCAGATGCTCCAACTTCAGCGGGCTCCTCTGCAGTTCTCCGTCCACCGTCTGATCGCGAATGAGCGAGGCTGGACTTCGGATCGGCGCAGTACCGCTCCCGCCGCCATCCATTTCCTTGCCATCACCCGCGCCGGTGCCCGCGCCTGTACCCACCGGATCATTCCCATCACCCGACTCATTCAGTTCTCCAGGACCGTCGACATCCTCTTCACCCCTGCTCCCAGTACTGGGATCCCCCGTCGAGCCTGGCGCACCGGGCCCTTGCCCCCTGCCTCCGGCATCGCCCCCACCGCCGCCGGTCCCAGGCGCACGTGTGGCTGCCACGATGAAGTCTACAACCTCCGGCTCGTCAGGAAACACATTCTCAAGCTCCTGGCGAACAACGTCCGGATCACCAAACAGATACACACGAGCCCGGTTGTCGTTGCTGACGTTGTCCTCCGCCGAAAGGACCGTTAGGTAGGGATACAGCCCGCGGTTGAGAATGCCATCCTGATTGTCGGGCGGGAACGTTTCGTCATCATCGTCCTCGTTGGGTGTGAGCAGCCCGTTGCGATCAAAGTCCTCCCCGTAGAGAATCTGCCCCGTCACACCCTTTACCAGCAGCAGCTCCTCGACGGTGTCGAACGGTCCGTTCTTGACCCAGTATGGTTTCGGCAGCCTCCGGTAGTACTCGCCCTCCGTGTCACCATCCTCGGTTCGCGGAATCTGATCCTTGTCGCGCCAATCCAGAATCGCGTCGACGATCTTACGCAGATCGATCTGGTCGTCGTCTCCAACGGCCCGGCGCATCAGGATCATCAGTTGCCGCTGCGTGGCGGTGTTGAGGTTCAGCTTCGACGCCTCATCAGTGATACCCAAACGGATGAAATCCTCATCGTCGGTGGGATCGTCGGCCACGATACTGAACCGGTACACCATCTGGTCGTCCTCGTCCTCGAACTCGTCGTTCGTACCCCAGACCGTGTCATCACCGTCGTGGGCCCAGACGATGATGCGGTGAAGCTCCTCGGGATTGTGGTACCAGCGGTCCATGTCATAGCGCGACTCCTCAAGGAGCATCCTCATACGGTCGACGCCGGCTTCGGCCGCTAAGCGCGTCTGCAGCCGAAAGGCCACCGCCTGGGTCGATGCAAGATCAGCGTTCACGCGAAACGCAAACATCGCCACCAAAAGCCCCAAAAGGAGCAGTACCATCAGCACCACCGGCAGGATGACACCATGACGAGTCGTTGTCACTCTTCAAACTCCTCACCGAGCTCCTGGACCATCGCCTGCGTTTCCCGGCTGACACGCGAACGAAAAAGCGGATCCGACTGCGACACGCGAACAACCATCGAAAACTGATCCTCCATCAGCGGCTCACAGTCAACCGGATCTTCATTGAGACATTCGCAGAACTCCTCGTTGATCTCGTCGAGGCCCAGCTCCTCACCAAACGGCGGATGACACTCGAATCCGACGGTCACCATAACAAGCTGCGGCAGCGGGTTCTCACCGGTTACGTCCCAACTGTCCCACCATTTGTAGCCGTCGTAATAACAGAACCGTAGATAGCGGATCTCCGGCGCGTACAGTTCGTCCCATTGAATCTGAGGCCCGAGATCGGGATCGCCGCTTTCTTCCTCGTCACCGAAAATCTCTTCGTCGAGCCGGGAATCGTCGGCGCCGAAGTCCTCTTCGAATCCGTCCTCACCAGCCTGATCGCCTTCGGCACCGTCCTCCGCGCCCTCCTCCTCCTCCTCCTCCCCCTCCTCAAGTTCCTCGTCGGTCAGGGCAGGGGCGGGTCGCGGAACGGGAATCTCGATCCGGGCGAGTCCCAACGGGTATTCGTAATCGTCCTCGTGGAGTATCTCCGGATGCCGAACGATCTTGTATTCCACCTTCGTCAGATCGTACTCGGCCGGTGGCGGCTTATCCCCTGTCGAGAGCAGCTCCTTGCTCTGCTCCCGGCTTGGTACCCGATAGGATGACAGCCGGATGGCCTCCGCCTCACCGCGAATACCAATCCAGTTGTCCACCGTCATAGCGCTGGCTTGGCGAATCTCCGTCGCCATCCGGTCCAGCACGATGCGAACCAATCTGAGCTTCTGCGCGGCCGCCGTTCCCTCCCGACTCGTCTCCAGCGAAGATGAGTAGAACCAGTAGGTCATTGACGAAACGAAGATCAGAATCCCCAGTGCCAGGATGATCTCAAGCAACGTCACACCACGACGGATCACGCGCGATCGACCACAACGATACCGGCGATGGTTCATTGTGGTTCCTCTTCCTCATTGAGTTGGTCGAGCAATCCGGACGCCGTCTCGTCGTCGAGGAAGCCGCTCTCTTGGATCTGCTCAAGTAGATCCGGCGGAAGCATCGACGTGAAATCCGATAGATCCATGCCGAACGCATCCATGATCACCGGAAGCGCTTCTAGAAGCTCCTCGAAATCAAGCTTGCCCAGAATCTTCAGATCGAACGCCTCCGGATCGAGGCCCTCGATACCGAGCCGGCCAAGCGTCTCACTCAGCTCGATCAACTCGTCATCGTTGAGCCCGAAGTCCCTGCCGAAATCCACCGGCTGAGGCGTCGCCCGCATCGCGTAAACTGTGTAGAGGTCTTCCGCGTTGTCGAAGTCGAAGTCGTCCTCCCGGTATTCCTCCTCACGCAGGTGATGGAAGATCTCCAATTTCAGAAGATACATGTTCTCAAGGGATGTCTCTTCGGTAGTCAGCATCCAGCCGAAGTTCGGATACCTAGGCCCGAAGTTCCCCTCCTCAATCTCGTCGACCGAATCAAGCTCGACCAGCCCCAGGTCTAGTAAGGCTAGCTGCCGCTCGGCCAGCATCATCGCGCGAATGCGCCGCTGCATCTTGCGGACGGATGTTTGCGAGTCCTGCACCTGCGCGCCTATCACCGCAAGACCGACGATCAGCAGCCCCGTCGCCACCACGGTCTCCAGCAGCACGTAACCGCGCCGATTGCGACGCCGATCACATCCGCCCGCCGAAATAGGACTCGATAACTTCATGGCTCATCCTGTATCTCGATCTCGCGGCCCTGAAGCTTGACTTCCTGTCCCTGGATGTGCATCTCACGAATCTCGAGCACGTCGTCTTCGGTCAGCACGCGCGGATCAAGGAAGTCCTGCCGCAACACAGCCGGCCAACCCTTCTCCTCGAACAGGTCCAGTTCCTCCTCGTAGAAAGGTCGCTGCAACCATGCCAGCCCCATCGCCCCGTCCGCGATCAGCTCGATCCGGGGATGATCCTCCAACTCATCCAACTCGACATCGCGCGGCGCATTGGTCAGGACGAACGTCGCCCATTCGCTGCTGCCGTCCGGCTCGATGTACAGCGGAGGCCGCTCCGGGTCGATGTCCTCACGCCGCTCCTTCTCCTCCAGCTCTTCGTCAATGCTCTCTGCGACGCGCTCGCGTCGCTCTATGACTAACTCAATGGTGGGTCTTCCCAGGACGACCTCGGCGCACCACACATCGCCCAGCAACGTCCGGCCGATCGCCCAGGGGGCTGTGACGAGGTTGAACTCATCGGGGCATTCAATCGGATCGTCTTCGCGTTCAATCAGAGGCTGCCGGTCGCCGCCCAGCGAATCCAACTCCTCCTCATCGGGGAACCGGATCCGGTATCTCAGACCGTCGAAGCAGGCGTTTGCACGAACAAGCGTGACTAAGGATCGAAGCTGCCCGGCCGACCGCTCAATCTCATCGCTTCTGATCTGACGGATGAAGCTCGGGACCACCATCGCGGTGATCAGCACCAGTATGCCGATCACCAGCGACACCTCGAGCAACGTAAACGCTCGTCGATTGTGTGATGGACTGGATCTCATGGAGCACTAGTCGCATACGTCCTTGTCGTTACCGATAACAATCAGCGAGCCGCGGGCGTTAGCCCGTGCGGACATCCAACTCGTAGCGAGCCGCTGGCTCAAAGCCCGCGCGAACCCTCGAATGCAGGCCAAAGCGGCTCCGACCACGCTCGCCTACTTTTCGATCCAGTTCTTGATGTCGTCGCTGCCTTCCTTGCCGCCGTCGTCTTCGTGGTCCGGGCCGCAACTCCACAGGTCATACCCGTCTTCATGGATCTCGCCCGGGCAACGGTATTCGAACGGAGTGTTAAAGGAATCCTTCAGCTCCTCGAATTGACCGTCGAGGTACGGCCCCTTGTAACGCTCATCGTCGCGACCGCCGGGATTCTCGAAGAGGGCCCGCAGTCCCTCATCCGTGTCGGGATACTTGCCAATATCCCACTTGTAGTTTTCCAGTGCCTTGGCGATGGGTCCGTTCCGCCCGATGGCCGCCTTCGCGAGCTGGATCTTCGCCTCCTGGGCCTTCTCAAAGAGCTTCGGGATCGCGAACGCCGCCAGAAGCGCGAGAATCCCCGCCACCAGTAACAATTCCATCAGCGTGAACGCTGACCGTCTCCGTTGATTCTTCCGCCGCATCACACTTCTCCAAAGGAAGGAGGTCGCAACCTCTTCAGGAACGTTCATGGAAGACACCTTTCGTCGCGACACCGATGTCGCATCGGCCGCCGCTACTGAACCGACGTACCCATCGTCAGGATCGGCAGCAGCAGCGCAATCGCTATGCAAAAGACCACACCCGCCATCATCGTCAGCAGGATCGGCTCTAATATCCGAACCGCAAGATCAATCTGACGGGCCGTCCGTGCTTCGTTCGTGTCGGCGATCTGGACCAACACGGTCTCTAAGTTATTGCTCTCCTCCGCCACGGCGATCATGTCCACGACCACCGGCGGGAACAGACCGCTGTCGCCCAGCGGCGCCGACAACGCCGCCCCCTTTCTCACACTGTCGCCCGCGTTGTCGATGACGTCCGCAAGGATGGCGTTACCGGCGGAGTCCTTGGAAATCCTCAATGCCTGGAGGATCGGTACGCCGTTGTGCAGCATAGTGCCGAGGATCCGGCAGAACCGGCAGATGGCCACCATCGTCATTACGCCGCCGAGCACGGGGGCGCGCAGCTTGAACCGTTCGAACGCGCGATTACCCCACTCGGTCCTGATGATCGACGATAGGGCAAGAATGACAGCCAGGATCACAAGGATGATCGCAATGTAGTGGTCCCTCAACATGTCACAAACCCAAAACACCGTAATCGTCAACACATTGAACGTCTCGGGACGCAGATATTGACGGATCTTCGGAACCACGACGAACATAAGCAGCGTGACCACCAAGCCGCCGACAAGAACCAGAATCGACGGATAGATCATCGCCCCAAAGACTTTGTTTCGAAGCTCGTCCTGCTTCTCTGAGAAGATCGCGATTCGCTGGAGCACCTCTTCCAAAAAACCGCCCTGCTCGCCCGCCCGGACCATTGATGCGTGAAGCGGCGAGAAAACTCGCGGGTGCTTGGTCATCGCGTCGCCCAGTGACATGCCCCCGGCAACATCCTCGCGAAGCTCCTTGACCACAAGCGCGAGCGTGCCCTGCGAACCCTGCCCCGCGAGCACGTCGAGCGAGCGCAACATTGGTACGCCGGCCTGAAGCAGATCGGCGAGCTGACTGTAAAACGCTGTCAGGTGCCGCATCTTGACGCGACGCCCGATGCGAAACGGGAGCTTGGTATCTTCAATCCCTTCCGCCACCTTGATCGGGTACAGCGCCTGCTCGTCGAGCATGCGCAACGCGACCTGGTAGTTCTCAGCCGTCAGCACGCCGCTCATCGGCTTGCCGCCTTCACTAACCGCTTTGTAGGTGAAACTCGGCACCGCGTACTTCCACTATGATCACAGTGCAACCACAAGCCTTGCGGGCTTCTCGAATCACACGCGACCGTCGTAAGAGCGCTGAAGGTTGCGGTGAAGAAGCGACAACACGATCAGACCCTCCATGGTCCAGGCCGTTGTCCGAATCGTTTGAAGGAGGACAATCCGCCTGACGGCTACGGTAATCCGGTCCAACCGGAACGTCAAACCGCATCGCTTCGCTCACGGCAGCCATCGGCGACTCCACGGCGCAAACCGACAGCCCGCCATACGCTGCTTTTTACACGCCGCACACCCTGTGATTGCAACGCCCCCGCGTAATCGGACGTGCTGTGTGAGCCGGCGTTACGGTCGGCACAATCCGCCATACGAGGCAAGGTAAACAGCACCAGGTCACGGGAGTGAACGGCACAGCCGCGCTGGGTGACGCGGTTCCCGGGCCGCTGATGTGACATTCAGCTTGAATCCGCCTTCTCAGGCTTGATAGTCGCAATCTGCTCGGCCATCCGATCGATCACCTCGGTGATCGTCAAATCCGTGGTGTCAATGACCACGGCCTTGGCGGCGGCGAGGAGCGGCTTCCACTGCCTCTCGTCGACCTGGTCGCGCGCCCGCAGATCATCCATTACCTCTGGAATTCCTACATTTTCACCGTCTGCGAGCATCTCTTGAGCCCGGCGCTGGGCCCGTCTCTCCAACGACGCCTCGAGCACGAATTTCACGTCGGCATCGGGAAACACGACGCTGCCCTGATCCCGCCCCTCGCTGACGAACGAGCTCAGGGCTTGACCGATCTCGCGCTGCCGCGCAACCAGCAGATCACGAATCGCAGGCTGACAGGCGACGCACGGAGTCACCGCGCTCACTGCCAGGGTCCGAATCGCCTCACTGACGTCGTGTCCGTCAACACGAACCCGCGTGTACGTTGGCCCGCAGTCCAGCTCCAACTCGACGGATCGCGCAATCCCGACAAGAGCATCATCATCCTGAAAGTTAACGCCGCGCATTAGCGCCGCATGTGCAATTGCCCGATACATCGCACCGGTATCGAGATAGGGAATCTCGAGGCGGGCAGCCAGTTTGCGCGCCGCGGTGGACTTCCCCGAACCGGCAGGACCATCGATTGTAACGATCATCGCCGGGAATCGTACCAGTTGCGGCCACGGCGGGAAACGCCCGAATGCCGTTTGCCTCATCATCCTGATGGACCCATCATCCAGACAGGCCTGCGACTCAATCATCTTGTGAAAGCTTATAGCGTTCTTCGTTTTTGTGTGGCGAGCCGTGGGCTTTAGCCCGCGCGGATTCTCCTTCGGCAAAGCGTGTTCAGCGTCCACAATTCCGCTACACGAAAACGAAGAATGCTCTAAAGACCACGATGTCGGGTGGCCCACCTCGTTTCGAGGTGGGGTACGCGATGATCCACAAGTCAGCTTCGGACTTCGTTGTATCATCCAGCCCCCACCTTCAGAGAAGATGGGGCACCCGCGCCCTAATCGCCCAGGCTGTGCTTCATCGACTCCGTCGTAGGTCGGTTTGAGAGACGAGTTCGGGCATTCGCTCATCCTAAGGGTGGTCGTCCGCTTCGACCGCCGCCAGGGTCGAGCCGTGCGGAGTGTTCACGATCCCTTGCAGCAACCCTCGCAGACGGGGTTATGGCAGCCATCGGCATGGCCATTACAGAAGCCGGGGCCGTCGCCGGATGTACGGCCACAGTGGTCGCAGGAACCTATGCCCCAACCATTACTGCGAGGCGGTTCCTCTGTATCCGGGTCAATCCCAGAGGACCCCGCTTTCTTCAGGTCCCTGGCAATCCTAGCCGACGCATCGTTCTCCAGGTCCCTCGTCACCTTGTCCATACCCGCACCAAATAGGGCACGTATAGTACCGGCTCCGACAAGCAGCAGTATGAGCATCCACATGAAGTCTGCCATCAGTCACCACGTTGCCTCGCTCGGGAGCTACATCCCTGTCGTGCCTATCCGCTCCATACGATATTGATGCTATGGGTCCACTCGCCCCTGCTAAACAATCGTGCCACTCTGATCTCGGGGTCCTTCTTCTCGCACCCCAATGTTCTCGCCTTCTACGTAAGCAAGAGTTTCGGCAACGTCTCGGGCCTCCTTCTCCGTGTCAAAGCGCCTTGCCTTGTGGCACTGCGCGCCCCACGTAGCAATGCTCGCGTCGCCACCAAGGAGATACAACGTGAACCCGGACTGTTCATTTCCTTTCTCGATCAGCCATCCCATTGCGAGTCGCCTTTCAAAGACAAAGGTCGGGTGGCCCACCTCGTTTCGAGGTGGGGTACGCGATGATCCACAAGTCAGCTTCGGACTTCGTTGTATCATCCAGCCCCCACCTTCAGAGAAGGTGGGGCACCTGCTGTCCGATTCGTAGTTGGCGTGGGTGTATCAGTCCCACCACCCCTGTGGCTGCCTATACCGCCAACGAGGCAGCATATAGCGAAACCGAGAATGATAAGTCGGGGTCCAGGACGCCCTAGGTCCCCGGAGAACGTAAGGTCGAAGCCCGGACCAAGAATCAAAGAGTAGACTACCCCGACCATGCCGTACAGCATCAACCGTCCGCCTTTCTTCTGCTGTTTTGTTTCTTCTTTCATCATCTTCGTCACAATTTTCCCCGCACGATGTGCTCGCCGTTGGGGTGGGGCGGGTAGTGTCCTAATTCGCCCGGCGTAGCTGAGATATGGGAACGGTCATGGTCTTGCCCGTCTCTTTCACCCTGATTTCAAAGTGGCGCACTCGCTCCGCCAACGCCGGATAACCTTGCGGACGAGGATCGCTAGGGTCGTACTGAGAAATGGGCGCCTGGGGCGGAACCTTTTTCTCTATTGTCGCTTCAAATTCTTTTCCGTTCGCTGGATTCGTCCAGATCACGTCGTCGCCGGGTTTGTAGTCTTGGGTCATGGTATGTCCTTTGGCTTTTGGTTTAGACGAGTAGTAAGGTGCGTCGCGGGACGCACCCCGCTACTTACTGTGCTCGGTTTGATTGTCGTCGCTACGGCTAGTCGCAGGAGTTTGTCGTGTCGTTGGTCCAGTGTTCCAGCGTTCCGGTGCTCAGCAATGTGATGTTTGACAGGAGGTACCTCTCCTCGATCACTACGTCAAACACGAGCCCATCTGTTCCTGGAATCTCAACACCGCCAACGGTAACCTCGATCCACTTCTCCCCATCGAACTCCTCAAAACGATCGGTGAGACACTGTGGGAAATCCATCGTGAACTCCAACAGGATGACCCCGTTGTTGAGGGTGATGGGCCTGCTTGCCGACGGCTCACGGTAGTCAAGATTCGGGCAGTAATCGCTTTTGGCCCTGGACACACACGCCGCACGGCCTCCACGAACTTCGACATGCACCCTCGTTGCACCGACGTAATTCTGACCCGGCTCTAAAGTCCCCTCGACTTCCCAGAAGCCGTCGAACGCCTCGCTGACCGGAGTATTGGGATCGTTGTCACAGGAGCCATCGAGGGTAAGCTCATCGTAGTCCGAGCAGCCATCGCCATCGGTGTCCCGCACGTTGTTGGGGTTATCCGTCGCGTCGAAGGGATCGGTGCCGGGGTTGCTGTTGTTCTCCACATCGTCGGAGAACCCATCCCCATCGCTATCGACGACCGTACTACCGAGAGTGCCATCGCCGGGTCCACCCAAGTCAGTAGGCGTGTTACCGCAGCCGGGTAGCATGACGACAAGTAACGGAATTGTGATGAGTAGTCGTTGCATTGTTTAATCTCCCGAATTGGTACAGGAATGGATATAGGGTGGAACGTCTTCACAGTAGAGACGGAACGCAGCCGACCGTGTCAGCCATATCGACCGAGTACAGCTCGAACTTAAGGACTCCGGGGTGCCGACGTACCTCCGATAATCGGGACTTAGCGGGTCGAAAGTAGCGATAGTGACGGTCCACGATGGGCGGTTGGCCCACCTCGTTTCGAGGTGGGGGACGCGATGATCCACAAGCCAGCTTCGGACTTCGTTGTATCATCCAGCCCCCACCTTCAGAGAAGGTGGGGCACCCGCTGCCGTAGGCAAGAGCGGCTGCGGGTCTACGGTACGCCGACCGCACTCCCCGTTCTCAGATTCACAACATAGGTGCTCCACGTGGAGCACGAGGCTCCGGTTACAACGGACACCGGATCGCCGACCTGCCAAAACAGCAGTTTGTCCTCATCGGCGAAGCTGGATTCGAGAACCACGCTGCTCTCCAGCACGATTTCACGTTCGTTGATCCCTGCGACAACCGCTTCGGTCCCGGTTCCGCAGAGTCTGGCGTCAACTGATTCCCACGAGACCATGCTGGTGAACATTGCGTCGTCGGAAGAGCTGTCGGGAGTTCCACGGAGGACAAGATCGGCGTCGTTCCAGAATGCCACTACAGCGTCATCATCCGTTCCGACGAACCACACAGAATCATCTTCAAGAACGATGTAGCCGTCGGTCGGGCGTACCTGTAACACGTTCGCAAAGTCGGTGAGAAAGTCGATGTATCCGGAGCCGTCTGTGTCCTGGAGATCAACCGACAGAAAGACACTTGCTGCCACTAGTTGTATATCTTGATCGTAGCTCGCCCCGAATACGCCAACGATCAAGAATTCTCCAGTCGCAAGGCGTCCGCTTATTCTCTCACCTTCAAGTCCAGAGGCTTGGAAGTTCTGCTGTAGCAAGAAATCGCCCGACGCAGTCGTTACGGGACCATTAAACCGGAACGTGGCCAACTCTTCCGGCAGGCTCCCGGAGCCTGGAGTAGACGGAAAGACGATGACGCCGATAGTAAGGTCGTCGTCGGCATACACTCTATCGTAAAGGCTTCCTTCCACTGGGTCTGTTCGCTGACGGACGAAACCACACGGGATGGTGACTGAAAACCCCGGTCCGTCGAGTTCGATCGGACATGACCTTGAGCCAGCATCCGAAACGGCGTAGACGAAATCAATCATTGCTGCGTAACAGGCGAAACAGTTGTCCTGACCGATAGCATCTCCGTTGTAGACCTGCGAACAAGCGGCTTGAGCCGAAGCCACCTGATCGTCCACGGTGAACCCCTCTGCCCGCGTCTCCTCGTAGAGCCCGATTATATCTACGATCAAAGAGTCGTCGCTGGTGAGAGTTGAACAAGCAGCCCAGACTTCTGGCGTAATTGGATCGCCCGCATCGTCGGAGAAGCCATCCCCATCGCTATCGACGACCGTACTGTCGAGAGTGCCATCGCCGGGTCCAGCCAGGTCAGTAGGTGTGCTACCGCAGCCGCTGAGCACGACAACAAGTAACGAAATTGTGATGAGTAGCCGTTGCATTGTTTAACTCTCCCGAATTGTTTAACTCTCGTCGAATGGGTAAAGGGCGCAAGGTCGTCAACGTGGAGACGTACCGCAACCGTCCTTGTCAGCGAGATCGACCGAGTGCAGGCCAGACTTGAGAACTTAGACGGACCGATGATCCCTCCGATAATCGGGACTTGGCGGGCCGAAAGTGGCGATAGTGGCGATCCGCCTGGAGGGGTGGTCTGGCCTTCACCGGGCGACTTGAACCTCCGGGTCATCGAGCTTGTCGCTCTTGCGGGTGCTTTCGGCGATAATCCGCATCTTCTTGGGGTGGGCCGGCACCACACGATCCGCCAGCGGCTCGATGAGCTTGACCAGCCATTCGTAGCCGGCGGTGGCCTCGACCACCGCCTGAAACGAGCCGATCCCCTTGAGGAAGGCAACGGATGCGTCGTGTGTCACCGCAATAGAATCTCTTCCGATCCAAGGCCTCACGCTCTTGGTTCACAACGCAAAGGCTGATAGTCTTTTTGTGGAGATCGACGAAGTTCATGGTTTTCTGCTTGTGTGGAAACGGGACGAATCCGTAAACGATCCAAACGTTTACCACAGGTTCAAGACTTCGTGAACCGGCTCGACCTACCGCCTCATAGGTTCCCACCAACCGTAGCGGACGCTACAGATCAGATGGGGATGAAAGCCCGTTGCTCCGGGTTAGTGTATCGAGCATCGTGTTGATGACTAGCCCACCTAACTGAGGAGCAACGAGCATGAATGATTCTACTGTGTTTGTCGGATTGGACTACC
>Ga0307432_1000060_pt1 | contig 96677 bp, 79 predicted proteins | sample SalMarWE160150MG_FD_202158 | JGI IMG/M metagenome (GOLD analysis project Ga0307432, IMG submission 202158) | Salt marsh sediment microbial communities from the Plum Island Ecosystem LTER, Massachusetts, United States - WE1603-150 | ecosystem: Environmental > Aquatic > Marine > Intertidal zone >...
GAAGGCTTGGCAAAACCATAGGAATAATAAGGATGCTAAAATAAATTGGCAATTTACAACCAAGGATGCCAGGATAAAACTCAATCGACTTTATCCGTCAATCGAAACTTGACATGACACTAGTATATACCTTAGAATTGTAAGAACTCTAATTAAAGAATTATACATATGAAAAAACTTGGAATTCTATTCCTGGCTCTTGCTTTGGTCCTTGCTTCTTCCTGTAAAAAAAGAACAAGCCAGACTGAAACAGTCGTTTCGGAGAAAGAAGGACTCGTTACTTATAGATACAAAGTCGTTGGATTGGAAGACAGTGTCATCTCAGATTCAATCTGGCGAATGATCTTTCAACTGGAAGGTATTGAGAAAATGATCCTCTCGCAGGATGATTCAACAGCCGTATTCACTGTTGAACCGGAACTTATAAACAATGAATTGTTGATGGCAGAAATAGAGAACAGGGGCGGTATACTTATTCAATAGGTTTCTTTTTTAAAATCGTACGTATCATTTCTGCAGGGATACCTGTCTTTTGTGTTGTTGCTTTGAGAGAGCCTGTTTCCTGAAATATACGATGAACAAAAGTATCCATGCTTTCACCTATCTCAATAAGATGATGGTCAGGATCAAAAAAGCGAAATGTTTTCTGACCCCAGGGTTCTGTCTTCAAATGGTGCAGAAATTCTATATTTTGTGACATAAACTTGCGAGCAGCTCCGTCAATATCTTCAGTTTCAAAATACAATTGAAACTCCTCGCCGCAAGCGACGAGGAACCGATTTCGCTCTGGCGAAGAGCTCGGCGAAGCCAATCTTCGATCCTTTTTTTATTATTTTTGTGTTCGCTAACCCCATAGTAAGCTACGGGGAACCGAGTTTACGAGCTCGGCGAAGCCAATGCGCTCACAGGATTCAAATGTATTTCCATCAAAAGAACTTCCTTTCACTGTATAGATCTCTGAATCGGGATTTATTTCCCATAGAGAAACCTTACTCCTGAAAGTGATATTCGTTCCAAAATCATGCTCTATTTCCTGTTCCAGCATATGAATGTAAAAGTCTTTCGAAAGTTCAATGTCTTTTACAAAAAAACAGGAGCATAAAAAGTCAGAGTCATTCGATTATTTATTCGTCTTGTTTTTTACAAAGTAAGCTACCTTTTCAATGGATGTGATCATATCATATTCTTCAAGAAAGATATGATCGGGAACACGTAAATTCACAGTAGTGAAATTCAATATGCCTTTGATGCCGGCCTGTACAAGTGCCTTGGCCATATCCCTGGCAGAATATACAGGTACTGTAAGAATCGCAATGTTAATGTTTTTGTTGGTAACAATTTCACGAAGTCTGTCAATGGAATAACATTCTACACCCTGTATCTCACTTCCTATTTTTTTAGGGTCCAGGTCAAAGGTTGCAGCGAGGTTAAGCAAAGGCCGTTTCCCGATAAAATAGGTTGAAATAGCCTTCCCTAAATTTCCAAGTCCGATTACTGCTACATTTATTATTTCACCGGGATCAATAATTTCACTGATTACCCTGATTAGCTCCTGAATATTATAGCCTTTTCTGTTGGAAGTTGAATATCCAATAAACATAATATCGCGTCGAACCTGCACTGCTGTTATATTATGCATGTCGGCCAACTCATGCGAAAAAACATGAGTAAGGCCATCGTCCAGACAATTGTATAGGGTCCGTCGGTATTCACTTAGCCTCTCGATAGTTTTTTCGGGAAGCTTAATTATTTTTCTTAATATAGGTCGCTTCATAACGAAGTAAAAATAAAAAAAAATGATTTCAATATTCAGATTATTATTTCCAACCGGATGAATATTTCAAATAAATAATCCATCGAGTATGCTTCTATCACAACAAAAATATTTATATTAATTGCCCTGAAACAATTCTTATGATGCTTAAGAAGAGAAAAATAACATTATGTCTTGGAAGTTCATGTTTCGCCAGAGGTAATCAGGAGATCATTCCATTGATAAAAAAATACATTCCCCGTAAATGCCTGGAAGACAAAGTAATGTTTATTGGTGATCATTGCATGGGCAATTGCAGTCAGGGCCCGAATCTATTTATTGGAGACAAACTGTTTGAAAAAATCGACAAAGACAGTATTGAAAAAATACTGGATGAAGGACTAAAAAACCTAGATTAGATCACATTTGCCCAGACAGTAGAATATGTGAATTCACTCATTTTGAATTATTTTTAACTCTTTCTAAAAACAAAAGCCTTTGGATCCTTTAGTAAGTATTAAAGACGAAAGATGCACCAATTGTTATATTTGTGTAAAAATATGCCCGGTCAAGGCTATTCGTGCCATTTCTGATACTTGAAAGTGACGAAATCTGGTTTTTGGTCGGTACAACAATTAATCCGGCTCACCAGGATCCCCGTTCGGGTATGGATCTGGAAATACGCAGAACAGTTGTAAAACGCATCGCCCTTTTGCTGGAAGAAAAATTTCTTAAGAAGATTAAGATCAATTATATATAATTTTATACCCTGTCAAGGGCATACAGAAACAAACAAACAATCATTCATGATGGAAAGCATTGAAACAGGAATACATATTGGAAACAAATCCATTGAATTTATTGATACTGTTATTGAAAAAATAGAAAAGTATCAGAAAATAAAACAGGATATCACGGCATACCTGCGCTTACTATACCTCGAAATCGACAACAATCTTGAAGTGTTTAAAACAATAAATTTTGAGAGTTTTGTAAATACTAAGGTGAATGATGATAAAGTAAAGACAATTCTTAAACTGCTCCAAACCGATATGGCCGAAAGCATATTCTATAAATCAAAGGATAGTTCCAATACCCAGTTGTATGACAAACTTAAAAAGAAAGGGAAAGTAGATAACAAGGCACAGGAACTTGTAAGAACAACCCCAAAAGGAACAGAGGTTAAAGCCAACAAAAGTTTCCTCTACGAGAATATATTACAGGCCATCTCATTTGTCGTTACAAAAATTGAAGTAATGAAGAAATACGCGGTACTTTCAGACAAAGAACTGGATATATTGAAACCTGTACGTTTAAAATCAAGACTGATAAACATCAATCAAAGGTTATTGATGATACAGAAGGTAATGGGCAATTTTGATGAGATAAAAGAAATGGCCAGGTAAGGTTTTAACAATTGATAGCAACGTCAGGTATTATTAAGTATTGTCATGAACAAACTTTTCAAAACAGTGTTAGTATGCATGATATGTATTGCAATTGTCATAACAATTGCAGTTGTTACTTAACATTTGTTCAATTAAATTATACTTTATGAAAAAGAATATGGGAGCAGCAGACAGAATTATAAGGTTAATAGTCGCTGCAATTATTGCTATCCTTTATTTTACCAACGTAATGACCGGAACTCTGGCCATCGTGTTGTTGGTTCTTGCTGGTATATTCGTACTTACCAGTTTTGTGAGTTTTTGCCCATTGTATTTACCCTTTGGCTTAAGTACATCCAGAAACAAAAACAAATAAAAAAATTATTGATTACCTCCTTTTCTGCAGTTTCAGAATTTTTTCTTTTTTCTGAAATGTATTATCCATAATTTTTTTAACACCAGATTGTTCAGGATTTAGTGAATTGCAGACATGAAAAATGTTTCAACCTTAAAAAATCAGTGGCCTTCCCGATGAGTAATACCATAATTCACAGGCTATTTTAAGGCTTCCCACCCAAAATCTATGTAATTCCACGAGATATCATCTCCCCGGATATCAATCTTCATAAATCCCTCTTCCATGCCCATATTGGGTCCTCTCCACACATAGGCCGAAACCGCTCCGCCCACCAGGAACCGAATTTTGTTTTGTAAATATATGTACTCTATGATATGTAAATGACCCTGCAATACAAGTTTCACATTATAAGGATACAGCATTTTCAGTATTTCCTGCGAATTCGTAATAACTGACCATTCATCGTTTGCAGAAAGGGCTCCGTTTAACAACTGGCTATAAGTGGTTATAAATGGAATGTGTGTAGAGATAATGATTGGTGTTGATTTATCGAGTTTTTCCAGGTCGCTTGCCAGCCATCGCATTTGATCATCGTCAATGAATCCTTTGTACTTATCGTTACCGGCATCCACTATTGAATTCAACACAATGAAATGCCAACCTTTATGATCAAATGAATAATAAGTTTTTCCAAAGTATCTTTTATACATACCGTCATTATAATCGGGATCTAAGGAATCTGCTCCGCTTTTTTCATACAAACCATACAAGTCATGGTTCCCGATTGTATTGTACACGGGCATATTAAACGCTTCACTGGTTTGAGCATATAATGAAAACAAAGAATCTGCCCGGCTATGTTTCGCTTCCAAAGCATCAACCACCAAATCGCCCCCTGTTAAAACAAAATCTGCATTCAGCTTATTAGCCGTATCTATTGCCTTTTTAAAACCATCCACTGCGCCTTTTCCATATTCAAGATGAATGTCTGTCATAAACAAAAAACTGAAGTTTTCGAATGTTGCTGTCTGGCAGAACAAAAGGTGATTGCCATGAATAAAAAAAATGCCTGCCAGGAATAGTAGTTTTAGTTTTGTCATTTAATTAATGGTTAGTATGAAACTTCCATGTTTTCCAAAAACAAACAAGAATTATAATAGTTTACAGAAACATGGAAGTTCCATAAGACAATTGAAATGAATTATTAACTTATGAAACGAGCATGTACTTTTTTAAGCATTATTTCACAAACAAAAATAATTAAAACAAGTACATGCGAGAATGAAATGGTTACAAACGTCCTTAATTTCTTAATTAGTTTATTTATAAATAATTAAAAAATTGAAACGTATGAAATATAAAAATATCAATTTACTCTTATAAAATAAGTGAAATAGCAGTTTTTATTGTCATACTTAATAAGGTGATAAGTTTTTTCATAAGCCATGAGTCGTTATTTCAAAAGCAATTCAAAAGAGGTTTGAGTAAAGAATTAGTTACGTCTAAGCTTTGCTGATAATAAGTTAGGAGGTTAGCAAAAAAAGCCAATTCAATCTGAGTTGGCTTTTTATTTTTTTAAATTTCAGGAAACATTGCAGAATATTTATTAATTTCCATACAATAAATCAAGAATTGCAATACGATCAGAATATGAAAATCCAACTTCTACTACGAGTTTTATTAATTGTTTCAATGCTTTTTTCATGCAAACAGGAATGGAATGAGATTGCCATAAGCTCTCCCGACAGCAAGCTTCAGCTTATTTTTGATCTCAATAACGGAAAGCCAACATACAAGTTGAATCTTAATGGAAAACCGATTGTTCTTGAGTCACAAATGGGATTCCGTTTGCAAGGACGTCCTGCTCTTGATTCAAACTTTATTCTCCTTGACAGAAAAGTTCGAAGTATCAATGAATCCTGGGAACAAATCTGGGGAGAGGAGAAGATCATTCATAATAACTACAACGAAGTAATTCTTTATTTAAAAGAAAGTACCGGTTCAGAAAGAAGTCTTAACATTACTTTCCGGCTTTATAATAGCGGATTGGGATTTCGCTATGAGTTTCCCGAACAGGAAAATCTGAATGAATTTCAGATTGCTGAAGAATTAACAAATTTTACACTGGCAAATGAAGCAGATGTGTGGTGGATCCCTGCTTACCAGCCTGAAAGATATGAATACCTGTATAAAAAATCGAAATTAAGCGAAGTTGATACAGCTCATACACCACTGACCGTGGAAACAAAAGACGGACTATTTCTTAGTTTTCATGAAGCTGCTCTTTATGATTTTCCGAGTTATACACTGTATGCTTCCGATACCAACATTCTGGCCCTGGATCTTGTTCCATGGAGCAATAGAATCAAGGCATATGTGAAAACTCCCTTTGTCACACCCTGGCGTACTATCCAGGTTGCAGAAGAACCACAGGATTTAATCACCAATTATCTGATATTAAACTTAAATGATACCTGCAGAATTGCGGATACATCATGGATTGAACCAACAAAATATGTTGGCATATGGTGGGAAATGCATATTGACAAGTATACATGGGCTTCAGGAAAAAAACATGGAGCAACAACAGAAAGAACAAAGCAGTACATTGATTTTGCGGCAAAATATGGTTTTGGAGGTGTACTCATTGAGGGATGGAATATTGGTTGGGATGGTGACTGGATAAAAAACGGAGAATTGTTCAGCTTTACTGAACCTTATCCCGATTTTGACATTGAGTACCTGGCAAAATATGCCAAAGAAAAAGGAATTAGTCTGATAGGGCATCATGAAACAAGCGGGCAAATTGACAACTATGAAAAACAGATGGAAGAAGCTTACAAGATGTATGAAAATCTCGGAATCCGATACCTTAAAACAGGATATGTTGGAGCCGGATATCCGGGCGGGCGATTGTTCAATGGTGAATGGCACCATGGCCAATATGCCGTAAGACATTTCCAAAGATCAGTAGAGCTTGCTGCCAGACATCACATCATGCTCAATATTCATGAATCTGTTAAAGACTGTGGCCTGCGACGTACATGGCCCAATCTGATGAGTCGTGAAGGTGCCAGAGGCATGGAATACAATGCATGGAGCCCTGATGGCGGGAATCCTCCGGATTATATTCCTACACTCGTTTTTACAAGGCTACTGGCAGGGCCAATGGATTATACACCGGGCATATTTGATCTGGAAATTCCTACAAAACCCGGCAATCGTGTAAATACAACTCTTGCCAAACAACTTGCTTACTATGTTATCATATATAGCCCTCTTCAAATGGCCGCTGACCTGCCTGAGAATTATGAAGGAAATCCTGCTTTCCAGTTTATCCGGGATGTACCATGTGATTGGGAAAAAACAGTAGCTTTGAACGGGAAAATCGGCAACTATGTTACGATAGCGAGAAAAGACCGCAACAGCGATAACTGGTACCTTGGGAGTATTACGGATGAAGAAGCAAGAAACCTTAAACTTCGGGCTGATTTTCTTGAAGCAAGGACAAAATACCTGATGAATGCCTATGCTGATGGAGAAGATGCTGACTGGATTTCTAATCCTCTTTCTCTAAAGATTACACAGGATACGATAGAAAGAGCTGACACTATTTATCTGAAGTTAGCCCCTGGAGGAGGAACAGCCATTCAATTTGTTCCTATACCAAAAAAATAATAGATCAAATTTGAGGTGCTAAGTATATAGTAACAAATTGATACCACAGTTGCCGGAGCCACATACAGGCCAATAGAACCTCTCTTATTGTCGACCGGTTTTCATTATTATTTCGATGAACAAGCAGACTGGAATGGCCGGGAAGAATTGCTGGATGGCAATATGATTGAATTTGCTTTTGGAGCTGAATATGGAATCAATGAAAAGTTTGCAATAAGTGCAGGATATTTATATACCAAATCGGGCGCATCAGTTGATTACCAGACTGATTTAAGTTATAGTCTGCCTTCCAATACTTGTGGCGGTGGTTTTAAATATCAATTGAATCCGATGATTGATATAAATCTTGCCGGTTCGTATACCATGTATAAAGAAGGAAGTGGTGAGAAAGATCATAATTATGCCGGCTCAGGGTATCTTGTATCCTTAACGGAAACTTATGACAAAGATGTTTGGATTGTCGCTATTGGTATTAACATCAACCTGGGAGTCTCTAAGAAATAAAAAGACTGATTAAAAAAACCTGATTAAAAAAAATCAGGTTTTTTTACGTTTTGGTTCTAAAACTTATAGACATTGTCTTCAATCAATTTCTCTGCAATGCTTCTGCGTGCTTCTTTCGTATTTACACCTTTTACCTTCGTCAAAACCTCAACGGCATTTGCCAGTTTGTCTGCTTCTTCGCCAGATGTCATTGAATAAACAGCATCCAGACCTGCGTTTCTGATTTTCGCAGCCGAATCAAAGATCAACACATCCAAAATATTCCTGTACAAAATAGTTTCCTCCTTTCCTTTAAGATTTTCCATTTTTTGTACACGCAATGCAGACGATTCAGTAACATATATTTGCATAACAATGACTGCAAGATTATTCATAATTTCCTGTTCATGTATCAGTTTTTTCTCAAAAGTCTTGAATGCAGCATGAATCAATAACAAAACCACTTTCTTAAAGTTTTTTGTATACCTGAGCTTTTCCCGCGAGTATTCTTCACCAGATGTTTCGCCATCAGCAATTTTTTCGATAGAAGCGTACAATTTTTCAGCTTCACCAAATAGATCAAAATCACCCTTCATTGCTCTCTTCATTGCTGTATCGATAACCAGTAAGGTATTGATCTCATTTGTTCCTTCGAATATTCTGTTGATTCTCGAATCACGATATGCTCTTTCCACAGCCATCTCTGCAGAATATCCCATACCACCATGAATCTGTACAGCCTCATCCACAACAAAATCGAGCATTTCTGAACTGTACACTTTGAGAATAGCAGCTTCAACGGCATAATGACTGATTGCATCAATCATGGCCCTTTCTTTATCACACCCTTCTTCCATATATCTTGACAACAAATCATCGATGTCTTTACTCACTCTGAAATTTGCCGATTCGGCAGCAAAAGTTCTGATAACCTGTTCTGCCAGTTTGTGTTTAATGGTACCAAATGTTGATATTAAGACTCCGAATTGTTTTCTCTCATTTGCATATTGAACCGAATCGTTAATTGTCTTTATTGCAGCTCCCAGTACATTTGCTCCCAGCTTTATCCTGCCCATATGCAATATGTTCAGTGCAATTCTGAAGCCTTCTCCCCTGCGGCCAATCAGATTTTCCACAGGAACTTTTACATCGTTGTAAAATATTTGTGCTGTAGACGATCCCTTTATTCCCATTTTATGTTCATCGGGATTAATAACAACGCCCGGATAACTGCTTTCAACAATAAAGGCACTTAGTACCCTGTCATTATCAATTTTGGCAAATACTGTATGAATATCTGCAAAACCGGCATTGGTAATCCACATTTTCTGTCCATTCAGGATATAATGTTTGCCGTCTTCAGAGAGCTTGGCATTTGTCTTGCCGGCATTGGCATCGCTTCCCGCTCCTGGTTCCGTTAAACAGTAGCATCCCAGGTACTCGCCTGTAGCCAGTTTAGGTATATATCTTTCACGCTGCTCTTCATTTCCGTAATACATAATGGGCAAAGTCCCTATTCCACAATGTGCCATAAAAGCGACAGAAAAACAGTATCCGGCACCTATAGTTTTGGCAGCAAGCATTTGTGTAACAAAAGACTGTCCAAATCCGCCATACTCTTCGGACACTGATATTCCCATCAAACCCAGTTCACCTGATTTTTTTAATATTTCTTTCATCAGTTCCCTGTCCTGTTTTTCCAGGTTTTCCATGTTGGGGTACACTTCTGTCTCAAGAAAATCCTGGCAGGTTTGTTTTATCATCAATTGTTCTTCATCAAACTCTTCAGGAATGAATATGCTGTCTTTTTCGACTTCTTTTACTAAAAATTCACCACTTTTTAGGTTTTCCATTGCTTTGTTATTATTGTGTTAATATTTGATCTTTACAGTGTTTCGGTTTAGAGATTGAGGCATTGAGCAATAAGTTCTGCAATATCTAGATTCCTGATCTCATTTTCCCTGTTTTTGTATTTCAAACCATCGGTCAACATTGTCATACAAAACGGACAGGCTGTTGCAATAATATCAGCACCTGTTTTTAATGCATCTTCAGTTCGTTCAATAAACACTTCCTTGTCCCCTTTTTCTGCTTCCTTAAACATTTGAGCGCCTCCGGCACCACAGCATAAAGCGAAATTTCGGTTTCTGGCCATTTCCACTTTGCCCGAAGGTATGTTCTCCAGCACATTTCTTGGAGCATCATAAATATTATTTGCTCTGCCCAGGTAACAGGGATCATGATAGGTTATAATGTTATTCTTAAAAATATCAGAATCAATTTTCATGTTTCCTTTTTCAATCTCATTCTTTAAAAATTCCGTGTAATGAATCACATCATAACTTCCCCCCAGATCAGGATATTCATTTTTCAGAATATTATAACAATGAGGACAAATGGTTACAATATTCCTGACTTCATAAGCATTAAGAATTTCAATATTTCCAAGGGCCTGCATCTGAAATAGCATTTCATTGCCCGCTCTTCTGGCAGGGTCTCCCGTGCATGATTCCTCCGTACCTAAAACAGCATAACTTGTTTTTAAATGATTCAAAATTTTAGCAAATGCTCTTGCAACTTTTTTGTATCTGTCATCAAACGCGCCAGCGCATCCCACCCAGAATAAGTATTCCGGTTTCTCCCCTCTAGCTGCCAAATCGGCCATTACAGGTACATTAATTTTTTCTTTAGCTGCCATATACGGATAGTATTTGAAATTTATACTTATTCTATTCGGCCCACAACAATCTGTCATCAGGAGAAAACTGCCAGGGCGCTCCATTATTTTCAATATTCGAGAATATGGCATTGATTTCACCAGGTGCTGAGGCCTGCTCCATTACCAAATATCTTCTCATATCAAGAATAATTGACACAGGATCTATATTTACCGGACATTCTTCTGTACAGGCATTGCATGTTGTACACGCCCAAAGCTCTTCTGTGGTTATCTGATCAAATAATGAATTATTGTCGATATAATCTGCTCCATTCTTTTTTATCTGCTTCCCTAAATATTCTACTCTGTCACGTACATCCATCACCACCTTGCGAGGTGACAATTTTTTACCTGTGATATTGGCAGGGCAACTTGATGTACAACGCCCGCATTCAGTGCATGTAAATGCATCCATTAAATTCTTCCAGGTAAAATCTCTGACATCTTTGGCCCCAAACTGACCCAATTCCTCTTCTTCCTCCGGTTGAACTTCTGTACTTTCATCAAGCATAGATTTTACTTCTTTGGTTATAGAGGGCATATTTGTCATTTTTCCTTTCGGCTCAAGTTTTGAATAATATACATTGGGGAAAGCAAGAAATACATGGAAATGCTTTGAATACGGGATGTAATTCAAAAACATGAATACTCCGACAATATGGAACCACCAGCACAATCTTTCAACAAAGATCAGCTTCTCACTGGACACATCCGCAAATAATGGCTGAAGAAAACCACTCATAAGAAATGAACCAACTTCTGAATAGTGAGCCCCAGGTCTTGTCTGAAGAATCCCATCAGTTGCATTCATAATCAGAATTGCACTCATCAGAAAAAGTTCTGTAATCAGAATGATGTTTGCATCAGATCGAGGCCAGATAGTCATTTCACGACTCCAAAAACGTTTCAGTCTGATTACATTTCTTCTGATCAGGAATATTATGCAACCAAACATTACAGCCAATCCGAAAATCTCAAAAGAAGAGATTGCTATATTGTAATAACCTCCAAAAAACGAAAACACACGGTGAGTACCAAAAACACCATCAATAAGGATCTCAAGCATTTCAAAATTGACGATAATAAATCCGACATATACAAACAAATGCAAAATAGCCGGTATGGGACGAGCTACCATCTTCGATTGCCCGATAGCAACCTTTGCCATAAGTTTCCATCTTTTTAATTTATTATCCTTTATTGCAAGATCTTTCCCCAGCTTAATATTTTTGGATATTGACCTTACTTTTCTGGTAAAAATAAAAATTGTACCAATCAGTACTACAACAAAAATTATGTTAGGAATCATAAATTAAAGAGATTGGTGTAAAGTACTTTTAATAAAAATAATACTATGAAGATTTAACTTCTTTTATAGCACTATTTAATTTGGGAAGAACTTTTAATGCATCTCCAACAATACCATAATCGGCCGCTTCAAATATGGGCGCATCCTTATCCGTATTGACGGCAACAATATATTTTGAAGAGCTGATACCAGCCAAATGTTGAATTGCACCTGAAATGCCAAAGGCAAGGTATAAGTTTGGAGCAATGATTTTCCCTGTTTGTCCTGTATGCTCGGTATGAGGTCTCCAACCTTCATCAGAAACCGGCCTTGAACAAGCTGTTGCAGCTCCCAGGGTTTCAGCAAGTTCTTCAATCGGACCCCAGTTATCAGGAGATTTCATTCCTCGTCCACCAGATACAACAATATCGGCATCAGTAAGAATTACTTTTCCGGTTTGTTTTTCGACATTTTTTACTTCTGTTTTTAACAGTTCATCACCAATTTGAGTTGTATATTGCTCTATTGACGGAGTATTATTTTTCTCAATTAACTCAAAAGAATTTTGTGCCAGAGTAATGATTTTAAATTCTGTTTTAATGATCACCCTTGCAAATGCTTTACCTGAAAACACTTTTTTGGTTAACGTAAAAGGATTTACATTATCCGGGAGCTTTATGGCTCCTGATACCAAGCCTGCTTTCAGTCTTGCGGACAAACGGGGAGCCAATGCTTTTCCAGCATTGTTATTAGAAAAAACAATTGTTTTTGCCCCTTCTTTTTCTGCAATTTCTGCAATTATAGCTGTATATGTATGATTATCAAGATTTGTTAGCTTATTATCGGCAACTGCTATAATTTTATCAGCACCATACTTTCCCAGTTTCTTCAATTCAGAATCCTCAACAATTCCTATAGAGACGGCTATTGTATTTGTATTAAGCATTTCAGCAATTTTACTTGCATAGGAAACCAACTCAAAAGACAGTTTCTTAAAGTGTCCGTCCCAATTTTCTGTAAAAACTAATACTGACATATTTTTCAGTTTATTGTTATAAATTCACTATGTAAAAATTAAATGACTTTTGCTTCATTATGCAGTAAATCAACTAGTTCCTTCACATTTTCCGGATCTATCATTTTGCATGCAGACTTTTGTAGAGGCAATTCATAATTTGCATACTCGGTTAATGCATTAACATTTGCAGGTGCAATCACATCTATTGGTTTCTTCTTAGCCATCATAATGCCTCTCATAGAAGCAATCCTGGGTTCTATAGCTATCCCCTTTTGTACAATAGCTACAAAGGGTACAGGGACGGAAACAATCTCTTTTCCGCCATCGATCTCTCTGTTCAAGGTAACTTCACCATTACTGATATACAATCCTGAAACAGCTGAAACTGAAGGCATATTTAACAATTCGGAAAGCATTCCTCCAACCAGTGAATTATTATAGTCACTTGATTCAATTCCACAAATAATAATATCGTATCCCCTACTCTTAATCGCTTCCGCGATTTCTGATGCCACAACATAAGCATCACCGGGAACGGTATCCACTCTCAGGGCATCATCGGCACCAATTGCCAGGGCTTTCCTGATGGTGGGTTCAGTATCTTTTCCTCCAACAGTTATAACGGTAACACTTTCAACGGAAGCAGAAGCATCATCTTTTAATTCCAGAGCCCTTGTTAAGGCCAGCTCATCCCATGGATTAATGATCCATTGTATGCCTGTTTTATCAAGTTGAGTGTTATTATCAACAAACTTTACTTTCGTCGTCGTATCAGGTACATTACTTAAACAGATTAAAATTTTCATTGACTATGGTTTTATGAATGAAAAATTCTATTATCCAATGTTTAAAAAACAAAGGGACAAATATAAAATAAATTAAATAATCAACAAGTTCAGAAGATTTGTGATATTCACTGCATTACATTACTTCTATAATTTATACTTATTCTGAATATCATAAAGCAAAAAAAGGTTGTCTCTTTTCAGCAGACAACCTAATTCATCCCGTTCAATGTATAATGCATTATCAAGCCTGAGCTGTAGGTCCTCCAAAATTCAATGGGATCTGTTTTCCTCCACCTCCCTCAACATCCTTTATTGGACCATGCAGAGACTCATACTTTTCAATATTATCTTTTAATGCCAGCAAAAGACGCTTTGCATGTTCCGGGGTCAGGATAATACGTGATTTAACATTCGCTTTCGGCATACCAGGCATAATCCTGACAAAATCGATTACAAATTCAGAAGTCGAATGAGTAATAATAGCCAGGTTTGAATATGTACCTTGAGCTATTTCTTCTTTCAGTTCGATATTGATCTGATTTTTATTTTCTTTTTTGTCTTCCATAGTAATTCTATTATATATCGTTATGCTTCTGTCTTAGCTTCTGTCTTAGCTTCTGTTTCAGGTTCTTCAATACTTCCGACCATGCTTTCATACTCTTCTTTTGATCCTACAATTAACCTGTCATATATACGTGCACCAGTACCTGCAGGTATTAAATGGCCAACAATAACATTTTCTTTCAATCCTTCAAGTTCATCTACCTTACCGAAAATAGCCGCTTCATTGAGTACTTTAGTGGTTTCCTGGAATGATGCAGCCGACATAAAACTTTGGGTCTGCAATGCCGCTCTTGTAATACCCTGAAGAATCTGACTCGAGGTGGCAGGTACGGCATCGCGTGCTTCAACAAGTTTCAAGTCTTTTCTCTTAAGCATTGAATTTTCATCACGAAGTTTTCTGGCCGTTATAATCTGACCTGCTTTCAGAACCTGAGAGTCTCCGCCATCAAGAATGACTTTTTTGCTAAAAATCCAGTCGTTCTCATCCATGAATTCCCATTTGTCAACAACCTGTTTTTCAAGGAATTTTGTATCACCGGGATCAACTATATCCACTTTGCGCATCATCTGACGTACAATAATCTCAAAATGTTTGTCATTGATCTTTACTCCCTGCAATCGATACACTTCCTGCACTTCATTTACAATATACTCCTGAACCTTTGTAGGTCCTTTGATAGACAGAATATCTGCAGGGGTTATTGCACCATCAGACAGAGGCACACCAGCCTTCACATAATCATTCTCCTGAATCAGTATCTGTTTGGAAAGTGGAACGAGATATTTCTTTACCTGCCCTGATTTTGAGGTGATTATAATTTCTCTGTTACCTCTCTTTATCTTTCCGAAAGATACCTCTCCGTCAATTTCTGATACTACTGCAGGATTTGAAGGATTACGTGCTTCGAATAGTTCTGTTACCCTTGGCAAACCTCCGGTTATATCTCCTGATTTGCCGATAGCTCTTGGGATTTTTACAAGAATCTCTCCGGCTTTTACTGTATCACCTTCATTAACTGCAAGATGTGAACCAACAGGAAGATTATAAGATTTCAGAGTGTCTCCTCCCTTCGAAAGAATTTTTATTCCCGGATTCTTTGTTTTATCGCGTGTTTCAATAATGACTTTTTCACGGAAACCTGTCTGCTCATCACTTTCTTCTTTATAGGTCACTCCTTCAATAACACTCTCGAAAGAAATTTTTCCTGCAGATTCTGAAATGATCACAGCATTGTATGGATCCCAATCACATATAGCGTCTCCCTTTTTGACTTCTGCACCATTTTTAACGTACAATTTAGCCCCGTATGGTATATTGTGTGTTGTTAATCCAATGCCGGTATTCTTGTCAACAATTCTAAGTTCTGCCAGCCTGCCAATTACGATATCAATCTTTTTACCAAGTTCATTTTCTTTCTCAACTGTTCTAAGTTCTTCAATTTCAATTCTTCCATTGTATTTTGCAATAACACTTGATTCAGCGGCTATATTTGAGGCAGTACCCCCAACGTGGAAAGTCCTCAGGGTAAGCTGTGTTCCTGGTTCCCCAATCGATTGTGCAGCAATGACTCCAACAGCTTCACCAATCTGTACCATGCGACCGGTAGCAAGATTTCTTCCATAGCACTTTGCGCAAACACCTTTTTTTGCTTCACAGGTAAGAACCGAACGGATCTCAACCTGCTCAATCGGAGAATCTTCAATTTTCGCTGCAATTTCTTCTGTAATCTCTTCGCCTGAAGTGATTATCAATTCTCCTGTCATGGGATGATAAATATCATGCACAGCAGTTCTACCCAATACCCTTTCAGGAAGACTTTCAACTACTTCTTCATTATTTTTGATCGCCGTTGCCACAAGTCCGCGTAATGTACCACAATCTTCTTCTGTAACTATTACATCTTGCGAAACATCAACCAAACGACGTGTCAGATATCCCGCATCTGCCGTTTTAAGCGCAGTATCGGCAAGACCTTTACGAGCACCGTGAGTAGATATAAAGTATTCCAACACAGACAAGCCTTCTTTAAAATTCGAAAGAATCGGGTTTTCAATAATTTCCGAACCTGTCGATCCGGACTTCTGAGGTTTTGCCATTAAACCACGCATACCGGAAAGCTGTCGGATTTGTTCTTTTGATCCTCTCGCACCGGAATCAAGCATCATGTATACGGCATTGAAACCCTGTTTGTCTGAAGACAATTGATCCATTAAGGTTTGCGTAAGCTTTGCATTGGTATGTGTCCAGATGTCGATAATCTGATTGTAGCGTTCATTGTTCGTAATGAACCCCATATTATAATTGTTAAGTACTTCATCAACCTGGTTATATCCTTCCGTTACAAATTCATCCTTCTCAGCAGGAACAATAACATCATCAAGGTTAAAAGAAAGTCCGCCCTGAAATGCCATTTCATAACCCATGTTTTTAATGTCATCCAGGAACTGTGCAGTGCGTGCAATACCAGTTTTCTTTAATACTTTGCTAATGATTTCCCTAAGGGATTTCTTGGTAAGCAATTCATTGATGAATCCAACTTCGTAAGGTACATATTCATTGAAAATTACTCTGCCAACAGTGGTTTCAATAATACGGACTATGTTTTGATCATTTTCAACATCATGCACTTTTACTTTGATCACTGCATGCAAATCTACTCTTCCTTCATTGTAGGCAATATTCACTTCCTCCGGAGAATAGAATGTCATGTTCTCACCTTTCACTTTTTCTTCCGTTGTACCCTTTTTGCCTTTGGTAATATAATACAATCCAAGTACCATATCCTGGGATGGTACGCAGATAGGCGCTCCATTTGCAGGATTAAGGATATTATGAGAAGCAAGCATTAAAAGTTGAGCTTCAAGAATAGCTTCATTGCCCAAAGGCAAATGAACAGCCATCTGGTCACCATCAAAGTCAGCATTGAATGCAGTACAAACCAGCGGATGTAGCTGAATTGCCTTACCTTCAATTAGTTTAGGCTGGAAAGCCTGTATTCCAAGACGATGCAAAGTGGGTGCCCGGTTGAGCAATACAGGATGTCCTTTCAATACATTTTCAAGTATATCCCAAACAACAGGATCTTTTCTATCAACAATTTTTTTCGCAGATTTAACCGTTTTTACTATTCCTCTCTCAATGAGTTTACGAATAATGAATGGTTTATATAGTTCAGCAGCCATATCTTTTGGCAAACCGCATTCGTGGAGATCCAATTCAGGACCCACAACGATTACCGAACGTGCAGAGTAATCTACTCTCTTACCCAGCAAATTCTGACGAAAACGTCCCTGTTTCCCTTTCAGACTATCGCTTAAAGATTTCAGAGGACGGTTTGCATCTGTCTTAACTGCGTTGGCTTTTCGTGAATTATCAAACAAAGAGTCAACAGCTTCCTGAAGCATACGTTTTTCATTCCGAAGAATCACCTCCGGAGCTTTGATCTCAATCAGCCTCTTCAGTCTGTTGTTCCTGATGATTACCCTTCGGTAAAGATCGTTCAGATCAGAGGTTGCAAAACGCCCTCCATCAAGAGGAACAAGAGGTCTTAATTCAGGCGGGATAACCGGCACAACCTTCACAATCATCCACTCAGGACGGTTAATTCCTTTTGAAGCACGAAAAGCTTCAACTACCTGAAGTCGTTTCAGAGCTTCATTCTTCCTTTGTTGAGATGTTTCAGTATTTGCAGCATGACGAAGTGAATAGGATATCTCATCAAGATCAAGTCTCTCAAGCAATTGATATAGTGCTTCAGCTCCCATATCTGCAATAAACTTATTCGGATCACTGTTATCCAAATGTTGATTTTCTTTTGGCAAAGATTCAATGATATCCAGGTATTCTTCTTCAGTAAGAAAATCAAGGTAATTGATTCCGTCGGCTTCTTTAACTCCGGGATTAATTACTACATATCGCTCATAATAGATGATCGAGTCTAATTTTTTTGTAGGCAATCCAAGAAGATAACCAATTTTGTTAGGTAGTGATTTGAAATACCATATATGAGCTACAGGAACTACCAGCGAAATATGCCCCATTCTCTCACGGCGAACTTTCTTCTCAGTAACTTCCACACCACATCGGTCACATACAATACCTTTATATCGAATTCTCTTATATTTTCCACAATGACATTCATAATCCTTAACAGGTCCGAATATCCTTTCACAAAACAAACCGTCACGTTCTGGTTTGTATGTACGATAATTAATAGTTTCTGGCTTTAAGACCTCTCCACTGGATCGTTCCAGGACTTCTTCAGGTGAGGCCAAACCAATGGCAATTTTTGAAAAACTGCTATTTATTTTTGTGTCTTTTCTGAATGACATATTTAATATTTTAATATCCGTTAATCTATGGACCTAATGTTATTCAATTAAACAAGATTAATACTTAAACCAAGTCCCCTCAACTCATGAAGCAATACATTCAAGGATTCGGGAATTCCCGGGGTAGGCAATGGTTCACCTTTTACAATAGACTCATACGTTTTGGCACGTCCGATTACATCGTCCGATTTAACAGTCAGTATTTCCTGAAGAATATGTGCTGCGCCAAATGCTTCAAGCGCCCATACTTCCATTTCTCCGAAGCGTTGACCTCCAAATTGTGCTTTACCACCAAGAGGTTGTTGGGTAATCAGAGAGTATGGCCCAATTGATCTTGCATGCATTTTGTCGTCAACCATATGACCAAGTTTCAGCATATATATTACACCAACAGTTGCAGGCTGATCAAATCGTTCCCCGGTACCACCGTCGTACAGGAAGGTCTTGCCATATTTTGGAATGCCGGCCTTTTCTGTATATTCCTCGATCTGATCAATTTTTGCACCATCAAAAATTGCCGATGCAAACTTTAGTCCAAGTTCTTTACCGGCCCATCCCAGAACAGTTTCATAGATCTGTCCAAGGTTCATCCTTGAAGGTACACCAAGAGGATTTAAAACAATATCTACCGGAGTTCCGTCTTCAAGGAAAGGCATATCTTCCTGACGAACGATTTTTGCAACGATTCCTTTGTTACCGTGACGACCAGCCATTTTATCTCCAACTTTCAATTTGCGCTTCTGTGCAATATATACTTTTGCCAGCTGGACAATTCCTGCCGGCAACTCATCACCAATAGTGACGTTGTATTTCTTTCTCTTATAGATAGCATCAACTTCTTTGAATTTGATAATATAGTTATGAATAAGCTTCGATATAAGTTCATTCTTTGACTTATCGGTAGTCCACTTATTCGGATTAATTGCCATATAATCAAGATCCTGAAGCATTTTCTGTGAAAATTTGGTTCCTTTAGGAATAACATCTATACTAAGATAATCCTTCACTCCCTGGGAAGTTTTACCATTGGTAAGAGAAAAGAGTTTGTCAACAAGCTTGCCTTTCAAATCAAGTGTTTGTCTGTTAAATTCTTCCTCAATTTTATCAAGAATTGGTTTCGTTGCAGCCTTTAATTTTCTGTCTTTCACAGAGCGTGAAAATAGTTTTTTATCAATAACCACTCCGAACAAAGATGGCTGAGCTTTTAATGAGGCATCTTTCACATCACCGGCTTTATCCCCGAAGATTGCCCGTAAAAGTTTCTCTTCAGGTGAAGGATCTGATTCTCCTTTTGGTGTGATCTTACCAATAAGAATATCGCCGGGAGCAACATTGGCTCCAATACGAATCAGACCATTTTCATCCAGATCTTTGGTAGCTTCCTCACTTACATTGGGAATATCAGAAGTAAGTTCTTCCAATCCTCTTTTCGTATCTCTAACTTCAAGCAAGTACTCTTCAATATGAATGGATGTAAATACATCTTCCCGAACTACTCTTTCAGAAATCACAATTGCATCTTCAAAGTTATACCCTTTCCAGGGCATGAAAGCAACCATCAGGTTTCTTCCCAGAGCAAGTTCTCCGTCCTGAGTAGCGTACCCTTCGGTAAGGATTTGTCCTGTTACTACTTTCTGTCCTTTCCGAACAATTGGTTTGAGGTTGATACAAGTATTCTGATTGGTTTTTCTGTATTTTGGCAATTTGTACCTTTTCAGATCTCCATCAAATGATACAAACTTATCTTCATCTTTCAGATCATACTTAACCACAATTTCGTTTGAATCAACGTATTCAATTTCACCATTTCCCTCTGCCACAACGAGAAGCCTGGAATCGCGGACAACATTGCTTTCAATGCCCGTGCCAACTATCGGTGACTCCGGAGAAACCAGTGGCACTGCCTGTCGCATCATATTTGATCCCATGAGTGCACGGTTTGCATCATCATGTTCAAGAAATGGTATAAGAGATGCTGCAATAGAAGCAATCTGGTTTGGAGCAACGTCCATCAATTGCACTTCTTCCGGTGTCGCCAGTGGATAATCTGCTTCAAGACGTGATTTGATCTTTGGATTAACAAAATTGCCTTTATCTGTTATCGGCGCATTGGCCTGAGCAATAATTCTGCCTTCCTCTTCTTCAGCGCTCAGATATACAACGCCGTTGTTGGTTAAGTCAACCTGTTTATTCTCCACTTTACGATAGGGAGTTTCGATAAATCCGAGTGAATTGATTTTAGCATATACACAAAGTGATGATATCAGACCAATGTTTGGCCCTTCAGGAGTTTCAATCGGACACAACCTGCCATAGTGTGTATAATGCACATCACGAACCTCAAATCCTGCCCTTTCACGAGACAATCCTCCGGGCCCCAGAGCTGACATTCTTCTCTTGTGGGTCATTTCAGCCAAAGGATTTGTCTGATCCATAAATTGTGAAAGCTGGTTTGTTCCAAAGAAAGAATTAATAACAGACGACAAGGTTTTCGAATTGATCAGGTCTATGGGTGTAAACACTTCATTATCACGCACGTTCATTCGTTCACGAATGGTGCGGGCCATACGGGCAAGTCCAATGCCAAACTGATTGTAAAGTTGCTCTCCAACAGTACGAACCCTTCGATTGCTTAAGTGATCAATATCATCAACATCTGTTTTTGAATTGATCAGCTCAATAAGGTATTTTATTATTTCTATTATATCTTCTTTCGTCAGGACTTTAACATCCATATCGGTATGTAAGCCAAGTTTTCTGTTAATGCGATAGCGGCCTACCTCACCCAGATCGTATCGCTTATCTGAAAAGAACAACTTATCAATAACATCTCTTGCTGTTGACTCATCAGGTGGCTCAGAATTTCGCAATTGACGGTATATATGCAATACGGCCTCTTTTTCTGAATTACATGGATCTTTTTGCAGAGTATTATAGATAATATCAAAATCGGATTGATTTAATCCTTCTTTGTGGAGAAGAATAGTTTTCGCTCCCGAGTCAATGATCTCATCCATGTGCTCTTCTTCAAGAACAACTTCTCTGTCAATAACAACTTCGTTACGTTCGATGGATACAACCTCGCCGGTATCTTCATCAACAAAATCCTCAACCCACGATTTTAATACACGTGCTGCAAGTTTTCTTCCAACCAATTTCTTTAATGCCGTTTTGGAGACTTTTATCTCGTCAGCAAGATTGAAGATTTCAAGTATATCCTTATCACTCTCGTAACCAATAGCGCGTAATAAGGTTGTTACCGGTAATTTTTTCTTCCTGTCGATATAAGCATACATGACATTGTTTATGTCTGTAGCAAATTCTATCCAGGAACCTTTAAAAGGAATGATACGTGCAGAGTATAATTTTGTACCATTGGCATGCAGACTTTGTCCGAAGAAAACACCTGGTGACCTGTGCAATTGAGAAACCACTACGCGTTCGGCTCCGTTAATAACAAATAATCCTCTCTCTGTCATGTAAGGAATAGTACCAAGATATACATCTTGAATAACCGTATCAAAATCCTCATGTTCGGGGTCGGTACAATAGAGTTTTAATTTAGCTTTTAAAGGAATACTATAAGTGAGCCCCCTTTCGATACATTCATCTATTGAGTATCTGGGTGGATCAACAAAGTAATCAATAAATTCAAGAACAAAATTATTACGGGTATCAGAAATCGGAAAGTTTTCGTTGAATACTTTGAATAATCCTTCTTCTTTTCTTCGTTCTGGTGTTGTGTCAAGCTGAAAAAAATCTCGAAATGATTTTAGTTGAACTTCAAGAAAATCGGGATATTCCAGCTGATTTTTTGCGGATGCAAATGAAATCCTTTGATTTATGTTGTTGTTTGACATTATATCAATTAATAAGCGTTGAACCAGATTTTATTAACGACAAAAAGGCTTAACCCTAATCCCGTTCCCGATGATCATCGGGAAGGGATTTGATTAAACCTACATAGCCTTTATGGCTAGGTGCATATCTATTTAAGCTCAACTTCAGCTCCAGCTTCTTCAAGTTGTTTTTTAATAGATTCGGCTTCCTCTTTGCTAACACCTTCTTTCAGAGGTGCAGGCGCAGAATCAACCACAGCTTTAGCTTCCTTTAAACCTAATCCGGTTAGGTCTTTAACAAGTTTTACAATTTGAAGTTTTTGACCTCCAGCAGCATTAAGAATTACATCGAATGCTGACTTTTCTACTGTTGCACTACCATCACCACCACCGGCAGGACCAGCAGCAACTGCTACAGCTGCAGCAGCAGGTTCAATTCCATATTCTTCTTTCAGAATATCAGCAAGTTCGTTTACTTCTTTTACTGTAAGATTTACGAGTTGTTCTGCAAACGCTTTTAAATCTGCCATTTTTGTATGTATTTATTGAATTATTTATTTGATTCTATTCTTTTTCTGATAAAGTTTTTATAATACCAGTCAGAGTAACACCTCCGGACTGTAGAGCAGAAATAACATTCTTGGCTGGTGATTGCAAAAGAACAATCAAATCGCCGAGAAGTTCATCCTTGGACTTAAGCTTTGATAGTACATCCAGTTGATCGTCACCGATATAAAATGACTCTTCAACAAAAGCAGCTTTTAAAACAGGTCGGTCAAGAACTTTCCTGAATTCCTTAATAAGCTTGGCCGGAGAATTTCCTGTCTCAGAGAACATGATTGATGTTGAGTTTTTAAGAACATCAAACAATTCATTGTATTCCTTTTCACTTTTCTCTAGTGCCTTTTTAAGAAGAGTATTTTTCACAACGATCAATTGAATATCCTTTTCATAACACTTTCTTCTGAGCATATTGGTATCATCCGCATTTAATTCAGAGATATCAGTCAGATAAAAATGTTTTGAATCGTTTATCTTTTGAGCCAGGTTATCAATAACCTTTATCTTTTCGTCCCGTGTCATAATGAATGCTTTTTTCTGTTAATTATTCGTCAATTGTTTTAGCATCAATCCGAACACTAGGACTCATAGTACTGGATAGATATATACTCTTAATATATGTACCCTTAGCAGCAGAAGGTTTTAACTTGTTGATTGTAAGTAAGAATTCACGGGTATTTTCAGCTATTTTCTCTGATGGAAAAGAAACTTTTCCAACAGTGGTATGCACAATCCCATAGCGATCTACTTTGAAATCGATTTTCCCAGCCTTTACTTCTTTGACTGCTTTCCCGATCTCCATAGTAACTGTTCCGCTTTTGGGATTCGGCATTAAACCCCGAGGTCCGAGTACCCGACCCAACTTACCTATTTTACCCATCACAGAAGGCATAGTAACAATTACATCAATGTCTGTCCATCCTTTTTCAATTTTTTCAATGTAATCATCAAGACCAACGTGATCAGCTCCTGCCTGCTTGGCTTCTTCAGCTTTATCCGGTGTACACAATACCAATACCCTGATGTCCTTTCCCGTCCCGTGAGGCAACGTGACAACTCCACGCACCATTTGATTTGATTTACGCGGATCGATTCCCAGACGAACATCAATATCAATCGAGGCATCAAATTTTGTAAAAGTCATTTCTTTTATAATTTTCGCTGCCTCTGACAATGTATATTGTTTACCAGGCTCAACCTTTTCTAATGCTGATTTTTGATTTTTTGTAAGTTTCGTCATTGTGTTCTTGTAGTATTAATAAATCAAACTACATTGCAGGGAATTGACCTTTCACGCTAATTCCCATACTTCGGGCTGTGCCAGCAACCATTTTCATTGCCGATGATATTGTAAATGCATTCAAATCAGGCATTTTATCTTCAGCAATAGCCTTTACCTGTTCCCATGTTACCGAAGCTACCTTTACACGATTAGGTTCAGAAGAACCTTTCTTTATCCTGGTAGCTTCAAGCAATTGAACTGCAACCGGAGGCGTTTTTACAATAAAGTCAAATGATTTATCTGAATATACTGTAATAACTACCGGCAGTAGTTTTCCTGCCTTATCCTGTGTACGGGCGTTAAATTGCTTACAGAATTCCATAATATTCACACCCTTTGCACCGAGAGCAGGACCAACAGGTGGTGATGGATTTGCAGCACCTCCACGAATTTGCAATTTAATCAGTCCAGCAACTTCTTTTGCCATTTTAATTATATTTCCGATTAATTATTGAGATACTTCATCAGACAGTTACTCAGGAAGCATTAAGGTTTTCGTAACAATCCGATTTTGTATATTTTTATTCCTTTTCTACCTGCATAAAGCTTAACTCAAGGGGTGTTTTTCTGCCAAATATTTTCACCATTACCTTAAGTTTTTTCTTTTCTTCATTTACTTCTTCAATAATGCCATTAAAGCTATTGAAAGGTCCGTCAATGACTTTAACAGTTTCTCCAACAAAAAACGGAGTATTCATTTCTTCATCCCCTGCTGCAAGTTCATCAACTTTACCTAAAATCCTGTTGACTTCAGACATTCGCAGAGGAGTGGGTTCTTCATTAGCTTTCTGTCCCAAAAACCCAATGATATGAGGAATGTTTGAAAGAATATGAGAAATTTCACCCACAAGCGCTGCCTCAATCAAAACGTATCCCGGGAAAAAATTTCTTTCCTTGCTAATCTTTTTACCATTTCTGATCTGGTAGACTTTCTCTGTAGGAATCAATACCTGTGAGACATATTCCTGCAGATTGAGCCGGGTGATTTCACTCTCAATATATTCTTTGGCCTTTTTTTCTTTCCCTCCTATGGCCCGCAACACATACCACTTTTTTTCCTGCTCTTCCATGGTTCAGTTTTCGTATGACTAATAAAATAAACTGTATATACCTGTCATAAGATTTTTAAAAGCCAGATCCATTAAAGCTATGATCAAAGCAATGATGAATGAGGCAATCATTACAACAATAGCACTTCCCTGCAGTTCTTCCCAGGAAGGCCATGTTACCTTATAAATAAGTTCCGAATAAGCCTCTTTAAAATACCGAATAATTTTCATAATGAATCAGGTTTGCACGGGAGGAGCGACTCGAACGCCCGACACCTGGTTTTGGAGACCAGTGCTCTACCAACTGAGCTACACCCGTATATTTTAATCTCCTCAAGATCCACCCTCCTTATTTTATTAGCTGTCCTATTCTGTCTGCCGGTTCACCCGCCTCTGGCGGGTTTAACTGCCTTTGGACGTTAAGACAGGCAGACAACCCCCGAAAAACAACGAAATCAATTATTGCTTTCCTGTTTTTCGGAACTTAGCTATACCCGTGTCTGTAAATACTATTTGGGATATCATCCCTTATCTGCTTGTTCGGTGGCTCGTTCAACTCTGAATAACCAAAAAGCTTTTTAAGAATTGAATTACTCCCGGATATATTCGAAGATAAATCCAAAAAGAACTTATCTTCCTATACTAATTCTACTATTTATGTTACTCAACAATTTCAATTACCTGACCGGCACCTACTGTTCTGCCACCTTCACGGATAGCAAAACGTAAACCTTTATCCATAGCAACCGGGGTAATCAGTTCAACTGTAATTGTTACATTATCTCCGGGCATAACCATTTCAGTACCTTCCGGCAGGTAAATTTCACCAGTTACATCAAGTGTTCTCAGGTAAAACTGAGGACGATATTTGTTATGGAATGGGGTATGACGGCCGCCTTCTTCTTTTTTCAAAATATAAACTTCGGCTTTGAATTTTGTATGAGGAGTAATCGATCCTGGTTTTGCAAGTACCATTCCTCTCTTGATTTCATTCTTATCCACTCCACGTAAGAGAAGACCTACATTATCTCCGGCTTCTCCCTCATCCAGTATTTTACGGAACATTTCCACACCTGTACAAACAGTTTTTCTGCCTTTAGCACCCAAACCAATCATTTCCATTTCATCTCCTGTATGAATAACTCCTGTTTCAATTCTTCCCGTAGCAACAGTACCACGTCCTGTAATTGAGAAAATGTCTTCCACAGGCATCAGGAAGGGTTTGTCTTTGTCTCTCGGAGGAATAGGTATCCATTCATCTACTGCATCCATCAGTTCGATGACCTTTGCAACCCATTTTTCTTCACCATTCATTGCACCAAGCGCTGAACCGGAAATAACCGGTGTCTTGTCTCCATCAAATTCATAGAAATCAAGAAGTTCACGTACTTCCATTTCTACAAGTTCAAGAAGTTCGGGATCATCAACCATGTCAACTTTATTCAGGAAAACAACGATCTTGGGAACGTTTACCTGACGTGCCAAAAGAATGTGTTCTCTGGTTTGAGGCATAGGCCCGTCAGTACCAGCAACAACCAGTATTGCACCATCCATTTGTGCAGCACCGGTAACCATGTTCTTCACATAGTCAGCGTGACCCGGACAGTCAACATGTGCATAATGACGTTTGGCTGTCTGATACTCAACATGTGCCGTATTAATAGTGATACCTCGCTCTTTTTCTTCAGGAGCATTATCAATTGAATCAAAGTCTCTGATCTCAGCAAGACCATCTTTTGCCAATATCATAGTAATAGCAGCAGTAAGCGTAGTCTTACCATGATCAACGTGACCAATAGTTCCAATGTTTACATGAGGCTTTGACCTTTCAAATTTTTCTTTAGCCATAATTAGTAGGATATTAAATATACAGTTACTATTTTTTATTAATTAATTTAGAGCCAATGATGGGATTTGAACCCATGACCTCTTCCTTACCAAGGAAACGCTCTACCCCTGAGCTACATCGGCTTTAAATCATTACAATACAAAATTTAAAGTCTCAAATCACTCTTTGATAGGGAAAACGGATTCGAATTCCCAAAAAAAACATCCTTTCAAAGTACATTCACAAACCTGAGCGGGAGACGAGGTTCGAACTCGCGACCCTAACCTTGGAAGGGTTATGCTCTACCAACTGAGCTACTCCCGCTTTTCATCCTCTTCTCTACTGCCACCTGCTAAAGTTCTGCTCTACCAATCCCGAAAATCTTATCAGCTTTGCTGATTTAGATTTTCGAGGATCCTCGAAAAACAATGAAATCAATTAAAGATTTCTTGTTTTTCGGGACTGAGCTACTCCCGCATAATAAATCTCAATCGCAGTTCAATTCATCCTATAAATTAAAATATCAGAATAGACTTATTTTCAATACTTTTCAAATATTTTGCAAAATTACAAAATCTAATTCACTATTCCTGATTTTAAGTTTTTCCCGCAAATATTCAATGAACTTTGAACTATCAAATTTGTCCCTGCAACCGAATATCTTAGTACAATTCTCCGAACCACAAAAATGAGTGCCGGTATTCTTCTGATATCATACTCACAATCAACACTTTCGTGGGGAGAGAAGGATTCGAACCTCCGAAGGCGTACGCCAGCAGATTTACAGTCTGCCCCAGTTGACCGCTTTGGTATCTCCCCCATCGTACCTGAGCCGATAGAGGGATTCGAACCCCCGACCCGCTGATTACAAATCAGCTGCTCTGACCAACTGAGCTACATCGGCAACCCTTTAAAGAACACCGATTTCGAGAGAAACCTCCCGAAATCGGTTCGCAAATGTATAAAATATTTTGTTTATATCACAATAATACTTTTCTATTTTTTGAAATGCCTGAACTAGGCTCGTTTGCGCTTATTTTTATGCTTTATAATCTGTTTACGCAGTGCGTCAATTGCATTATCGGTTGACTCTTCAAACGATTTGCTATGTTTTTTAGCAAAAAGTTCGTTCCCGGGCAAATCAAGTTTTATTTCAGTAACCTTATTTTTAATCTTCTGTGAATTTTCAAGTTTAAGAAAAATCTCTGCTCCAATAATATCATCATAAAAATGTCCCAATTTTTTCACTTTCCCTTCAACAAAAGTTTCAAGTTGTTTCGATGGTGAAAACTTAATGGAATTAATTTTGATATTCATAATAAACCCTCCATTTTTTTATGCTCGGGGATGAGCTTGTTTATAGATCGATTTTAACTTTTCGTATGTATTGTGTGTATAGATTTCTGTAGCAGCAAGATTTGCATGTCCCAGTAATTCTTTAACAGCATTTAAATCAGCCCCGTTGTTTAACATGTGCGTAGCAAATGTATGTCTGAGTATGTGTGGACTTTTCTTTTCAAGAGTAGTTGATTCACCAAGATACCTGCCAACAATTCTCTGGATCATTTTGGGATAGCAGATCTGACCTTTATTACTAAGGATCAATGCATCTGTATCGTGAGTACCAAATTCATCGTCAGCAATTCTCAGGTATTCTTTTAACAGGTTTACTGCAGTATAAGTCAGTGGTACCAGTCGTTCTTTGTTTCTTTTGCCTAAAATCCGAATTTCATCTTTGTAAAGGTCCACATCTTTTCTTGTCAGATGGACCATCTCTGATAACCTCATTCCTGTGGCATAGAATAGTTCAAGTACCAGTTTATCCCTAATTCCTGCAAATCCTGAAGGAAATAAACTGCTATCAAGCAATTGCTCAATTGAAGATTCCTTGATAAAATCAGGAAGACTTTTCTTTAATTTCGGAAGAATGACACCATCGGCAGGATTTAGGTTTAAAGAACCTGTACGAAGTGCATAATTATAAAAAGCTTTAAGGGATGCTATTTTTCTTCTCAAAGTTCTTGGCGAATTTCCCGAATTCACCATTTCAATCATCCAATGCCTTACATCGCTTTGCTGAGCATTGATCAGTTTCTTCTTTGGTGGATCATTCTGCAGATGGTGGGAAAATTGAGTAAGATCGTCAGCATAAGCCCTGACTGTATGCTCAGAGTATCGTTTCTCAATCCGTATATGATTTATAAACTCTTTCAGTTGCTCCATACTCAGGGATAATTATTAAGGTGTTGCCGGTAACCTTGTATCCTGGATTATCCCCAAGTATTCATATCAATCTTCACTCTGCTGCAACTGCTGTACGTATCTTGCGTGTTTAATTTCTTCCCTTCTAACTTCAGAAGGTTTTTTAAAAGCCTGACGACCCCTTAGCTCTTTAATGACGCCTGTTTTTTCAAATTTTCTTTTGAATTTTTTAAGAGCTCTTTCAATGTTTTCTCCTTCTTTAACAGGAACTATAATCATAGTATTCAGATGTTTAATAAAACGAGCCGCAAATGTATCACAGCTTGCTGAATTTACCAAATTAATTTATTTAAAAAATTGATGTAATGTAATAATCCAGGAATAAAACATGGTAATACCGGCATTTAAAATAAATTTTAAATGATATTTTATACCCTATAAATTTAGAGAATATTTTCCTAAACAATATGCTTTTACAGGAATTTCTTATTAAAAAATACCACTTATCTTAAGGTCAGATATGGAGCCACTTTCAGGTAGGTTGTTTCAGATAAGAGATAGTTGTCAATCAGTTGTTTTTTTGATTCAAAAGGACCTATTAACCTACGGTAGCTTACTATAGCTTTTGCTTCATAATAATTGAGGTAGGGATGTTTTCTTAAATCATGAATTGTTGCCTTGTTCAGATCCATTTTTTTAATACAAGCAGTATCGATTGTAAAAATGGATGAAAAACCTGAACACAGACTATCAGTGATGCCATAAACCTCATTGAGTTGAGTTGTTGAATAATACCCCCCGAGCAAATCTCTGTACTTTACAATTCTTGATGAAAGCACTTTGCCAATACCAAAGACGCTTTGCAATTGAATACTATCCGCACGATTGATATCTATGATCAAACGATTTGGCTTTCTTTTTACGGTATTTTCAGAATAATTTTCATGGGGTTCAATACTTATTTTTTCTAATAAGGCCATCACAAGAGCAGAATCAATCCCGTATATTTTTAATAAGTCGGTAGGTTTAGTAAACCTTCCTCCTTTTGCCCTGTAATTCATGATCTGTACAACAACATCCATGGCAAATCCTTTGCTCAGCATTACATCATAAGTAGCTGTATTGGGATCGAAATTGGCCTCATACAACTCACCTTTAGAGCGTATTAATGAGGAATTGTATTCTTTACCGGATATTTTCATTTTAGTATTTACCTCCTCCTTTTTATCTGACTTATCTGAGAAAGTTGTATAAACAAGGTTAAATCCATTTGCATTCTTACGTTCAATGGATCGTATACCAATCAGTACAATAATAACTACCAGAATAATTATTAATCCTCTGATTTCTGATTTGGTAAATGAAAAATATTCCTTAATGAATTTCATTTCACTCACGTATTTATTTCACCAAACAAGATTCTATGACTTCCTACTAAAATAAGCCTTTAAATCTTCTTTTATCTCGTTCGACATGAATAGCAAACCGAGCAAATTTGGAAAAGCCAGACCTAAAATCATCATATCTGAAAATGTAATAACATCTTTAAGATCCGTTGCTGCTCCGAGAATTACAAAAAGCAAAAATAACAATTGATACGTAATACCGGGTATTTTAATATTCTTACTATATTTTGTTGATAGAAAAAGGAAACCCTGTAAACCATAGTAAGACCATGATATCATTGTAGAGAATGCAAAAAGAAAAATTGCAACAACCAGGAGATAAGGGAACCACCAGAAGACAGTTCCAAATGCCGCAGAAGTTAAAGGTGCTCCGCTTAATTCAGGAGCAGACTGGTATACACCCGTAAAAATAATAACAAGTGCTGTCATTGTACATATTATAACGGTATCAATAAAAGGTTCCAGCAATGCAACAAGCCCTTCGCGAATCGGAATTCTGGTGATTGCTGCTGAATGTGCTATTGATGCAGAACCTATTCCCGCTTCATTAGAGAATGCTCCACGCCTGAAACCCATAATCATTACGCCAAAAAATCCTCCTTTTGCGGCATTTAAAGAGAATGCATCGACAAGAATCAACTCAAAAACACTGAGTATTTTATTGTAATTCATCGCAACAATCACAAGTGCTGTCAACACATACAAAATAGCCATGAATGGAACTATTTTTGAAGCAACCCGTGCAATACTTTTTAATCCGCCAAGAATTACAAGACCAACAAAAAAGGCAAGAAAACAGCCGACTATCAGTCCTTTCCCATTAAAAACCGGAACAACCTCACTTAACTGAGCAAATGCCTGGTTAGATTGAAGCATATTTCCTCCTCCAAATGAGGCAAGAATAATCAGGATTGCATACAATACTGCAAGAAATTCGCCCAAAAACCGAAGATTTCGTTTTCTTAAGCCCTGCTCAAGATAATACATAGGTCCGCCGGAAACTATTCCTCTAGCAGAGATCCTTCTGTATTTTAATCCCAAAGTACATTCTGAAAATTTAAGGGACATTCCGAAAAAACCTGCCAATATCATCCAGAATGTTGCCCCCGGTCCACCCACAGCAATTGCGATAGCAACTCCTGCAATATTACCTAGTCCAACAGTGGCAGAAAGTGCCATAGCTAGAGCCTTAAAATGAGAAACCTCTCCCGGTTCTCCCGGTTTATCAAATTTCCCTGCAACAAGTTGAATGGCATGTTTAAAACCGCGGATATTAATAAACCGCATTTTCACAGTAAAAAATATACCACCAAGAATAAGCCATACTACTACAAAAGGAACTTCATAAGGCAATTCCAATCCAATGACTTTTGCCAGATCCCAAAAAATAATTTTGTTCAGAATTTCTACTGCCGGAATAAAGAATTCGTTAATGCGATCTGTTAAAGTAGTATTCAAAGCAAATTGAAAATATTTCTAAAATTGATAAATTCAACTAATGATTCCCTGAAAAAAGTGCGACGATTATATCAAGGATATTCAATCCCTGAAGAAACACAATGAATATCGCTATAGGGGCTACAAATTTCACCAGAAGCATAAAAATTTGCAAAAACCATCCTTTTAACTTTCCTCCGTGAGCTACTTCTCTAATGACTTTATATTTACCAAATGCCCAACCAATAAATAATGCAATAAACATTCCTCCTATAGGTAATAAAAGGTTGGCGGAAATGAAATCAAGAAGATCAAAAAAATTCAATCCAAAAACTTCAAACTCAGAAAATAATCCCATTGAGAGTGAGCAGATAATACCCAACAAGGTGATCAGGGCTGTTGCTAACACCGTCGAAATCTGTCTTTTTATCTTCAGCTCCTCAGTAAAATAAGCAACAACAACCTCCAAAATAGATATTGCCGAAGTTAATGCAGCAATTGTCAGAAGAATGAAAAACATTATTGAAAACAAATACCCTCCGGGCATTTGCATAAAAACATTTGGAAGAGTTATAAAAATTAAACCGACTCCATGTCCCGGTTCAATATTAAACGCAAATACTGCAGGAAATATAGCGATACCTGCCAGTATAGCTATAATGGTATCTGCTGCAGTGACCTGAATAGCTGTATTAATGAGGTTATCGTTTTTATTCACATAGGATCCATAAGTGATCAGAGTTCCCATTCCAAGACTTAAAGAAAAGAATGCATGCCCAAGAGCACTTAACACTCCTTCAAAACTAAGCTTTGAAAAATCAGGATGAAAAAGAAAACGAAGTCCTTCTCCAGCACCTTTAAGAGTAACTGCTCTTATGTCAAGGATAATGATTATGATTAATAAGATGGGCATCAACACTTTTGAATATCGCTCAATACCCTTTTGTACACCTATAATTACTATTGCCCCGGTCATAAGCATAAATATTACCTGATACAACAAAGGATCAAGCGGATCAGCTATAAAATTTCCGAAAACTTGTGATATCTGTTCAGGAGAACTGTACTGAAAGTGATTTGTCACCGAAAATACTATGTATTTGATGCTCCAACCGGCAACTACACCATAAAAAGAAAGAATCAGAAATGCTGCTGCAACTCCAAATGAACCGATAAACATCCAGGGGGTTCCGGGTGTAAGCTTTTTAAAAGCTCCAAATGCATTGCGCCTTGATTTTCGGCCAATGATCAATTCCGAAAGCATTACAGGCAATCCTATGGCAAGAATAAATCCGAGATATACAAATAGAAAAGCAGCCCCTCCGTAAACTCCTGTTATGTATGGAAATTTCCAGATATTACCCAGACCGATTGCTGAACCTGCTGCTGCAGCAATAAGGCCAAACTTGCTGGAAAATTGTGCTCTGCCTTTTTTCTGATCTGTCATCAATGAGAATGATATTAATTTGGATTTTAAATCACAATATTATTAAAAAGACGCTTAAATAAAAAAAGCCCCTGACTTATCAAAGGCTTTTAAAAAATGGGATCATATATTAATTGCGATCGAGACAATTCAGGTCTTCAAATGCCACTTTCAATCTATCGATCATAGATTTTTCTCCTTCGCGTAACCAAGCTCTCGGATCATATTTCTTCTTATTCGGTTTGTCTTTTCCTTCCGGATTTCCGATTTGTCCCTGCAAATAATCATGGTTAGCAGCTTCATATTTACGAACACCATCCCAAAATGCCCATTGAGTATCCGTATCAATATTCATTTTAATGACTCCATAGGAAATTGCTTCGCGAATCTCTTCACGTGAAGAACCGGAGCCTCCATGAAATACAAGATTTACGGGCTTTTCCAAAGTTCCATACTTCTTTTGGATATATTTCTGAGAGTTATCCAGAATTTTCGGAGTAAGTTTCACATTACCTGGTTTATATACACCATGTACATTGCCAAACGAAGCTGCAATGGTAAAATTTTCACTGATCTTCTTCAATTCCTCATAAGCATAAGCAACATCTTCAGGCTGTGTATAGAGTAAGGAATTGTCCATGCTGGTATTATCCACACCATCTTCTTCACCTCCGGTAACACCTAACTCGATTTCAAGAGTCATATCGATCTTACTCATACGTTCTAAATATTTTTTACAGGTTTCTACGTTCTCCTTCAAAGGTTCTTCAGAAAGATCAAGCATGTGAGAACTGAACAATGGTTTCCCGTTTGCCTTATAATACTTTTCTCCTTCATCAAGTAGGCCATCGATCCATGGCAATAGTTTTCTTGCAGCATGATCTGTATGAACAATAGCTGCAACTCCGTATAATTCAGCTAGTTTATGGATACTCTCAGCACCAATAATAGCCCCCAATATGGCTGCTTTATGATTGTCGTTGGAAGCAGATTTACCGGCATAAAAAACTGCCCCTCCATTTGAAAACTGGATCATCACAGGAGAGTTAACAACTTTTGCAGCCTCTAAAACTGCATTCACCGAACCTGAACTTACAACATTCACAGCCGGAATGGCAAACTGATTTTCTTTGGCAACAGCAAATACTTTTTGCAGATCTTTACCGGTAATAACTCCCGGCTTAATTACATCAAAAACTTTTGTCATTATTTTATGGTTTTAATTAAATCATACTATTTCAGGATTTTGCTCATATACAATAAGCAAAATATAACAAAATTTTGTTCAGATAATGGCCTGCAAATTTATAACTCTTCCGCTTATATTTTAAGAATTTCCTGATTTTTTATAATAGTCAATTGACGAATAGTGATTGGCATTTCGTGTCCGGTGTTCCTTTTAAATGCTTATCGTTGTTGGTCATTCGTCCTGCTAAAACCAAAAAACAGAAATCCGCAATCCGTAATCCGTAATCCGCAATCCGCAATCCGAATTTCCCTAAAACGGATACCCGATTCCGAATTGAAATACGAATCGGCTTTTCAAAGATTTATCAACGGTTCCATTAAAGTCAATCCAACGACTTCCTTCCTGTATTGACGGATCCCTTAATTTGAATCCAAAATCTGTCCGGATCAGAAGAAATGAAAAGTCAAATCTTGCACCAAGTCCGGCGCCAACAGCAATTTCGTTGTAAAACCGGTCCCAGTCAAAAGATGAACCAGGGCGATTCGAATACTCTTTAATTGTCCAGATATTGCCGGCATCAATAAAAAAGGCTCCTTCCAGTTTCCAGAACAATTTGAACCGGTATTCCATATTTGCTTCCAGTTTAATATCTCCCAAATTGTTGGCATATTTTGCCGTAGCGCTTGTATCAGTCACAGATCCCGGACCAAGGGTTCTGGTGCTCCACGCTCTTATACCATAGGGACCACCTGAAAAATACATTTTCTCAAAAGGCAAGGTCCCGGAATTCGCCAGCGGATAACCAATTCCCATAAATATCCGGTATACAACTTTGTTATCTGAGGTGATCTGATTATAAAACCGGAAATCAACATCACTTTTCAGGTACTGAAAATAGGGTACTTTTAACAACGTCGAATCATTCTCGGATGGAGTCAGTTTGCTGATACCATAAATCAAATTGCCTGCTGATTCCATGTTTACCCTGATATACACAAAATCGCTTCGTTTTTCTATCACCTGGTTCGAAAATTCAAATACATACCTCGCTGAGAGTATGGTATGGTCCGTAAAGCTATTTCTAAGGGGTGTGTCTTTGATATCATTCCAAAGACTGGAGTCTCTTATGCGTTCGGGCAGCCTCACATAATTAAAATCAACAGGTATCAGCTGATGGGTGTTGTAGGCATTTCCCTTCCATTTGTAACCAAAAGAGGTACTGGCAATTGTACGTATATAGTCGGGCCTGTCCTGGTAATTGTAAGATATATTGATTGTTGTCCTCGGATTAAATTTTCGGGTGAACTGTTCTGCCTTAAAGGGCACAAGAAATTTCGGGAAAGTGAGAGACGTCTCTATCCCGAATTCTTTCATGGGATCAAAATTCTCTCTTTTTTTCATGGCTTCAATGGCGCCGGTTAGCTTTACCTGAAAATTTTCAGCCCCCCGGAAAAAGTTATAATTATTGTATAAGAAGTTAGTACGCACACCGAGATCTCCTGCTGAATTGGTACCAACAATCTCAAACTGGTATGCATGTTTCTTTCTGGGTGATAATTCAATGATATTATCAATGTACTTGTATTGGCTTGTATCAACCAGTCTGTCGTCCAGTTCATTAAAATGAATATTGATAATTCTATAAAGCCCGAGTGAGGAATAATTGCTGTATGATTTCCTGACATCCTGCTGGTTATAAACCCGTCCCGGATTTAATAAATTAGGATGCAGAACAGCTTCAGGCCTAATTTTATGTTCCCCTGAATAAATAACATGATTTTTGTCCAAATCAATTGTGTCGGCTTTCTGCTTTTCCTCATCCGGCAAATCATTGTAATAGGTGAAATTTGTATGCACAAATGTTTCATTGATCTTGTACTGATAATGATGTTTGACTTTGGTTACCGGATCAGGAAATCCCGTAACATCTTCTTTGACAGTAATAATAAGGTTTACTCTTTTCTCATCCGCCAATTCATTCGCTTCATAAAAAATAAATTCTCTGTTGAATTTATAATACCCGTTATTCTTCATGAACAATTCCAACCTTTGTCTCTCATTTTGTAGTTTTTCTTTATCAAATCTTTCTCCCGGTTGAATCAGACGATTGATGGTATCCTTTAAAATCAGGTCAGTAATTTTCTGATCTTCAAATTTGTAAGTTATTTTATTCACTATATGCGGTTTGCCAAGCTCTACCTGGTGTTGTATTTCTGCTTTCTTTTTCTTCAGTATCACTGTATCTTCAATGACAGATTCATAGTACCCTTTTGTTTCAAGGTATTTTCGATATTGATCGGTTGTGCCTTCTGTGAGGATTTCATCCCAAATAACAGGTTCTTCTCCAATTCTTCGAAACCATGCACTGGGAAATTTCTCTCTCTTTGGTGATGCCAGATTGTAAAGAAACAAATGAAACTTAAATCCCAGAATAGTCTTGTTAGGACTTTGCTTCTCATATTTCTTAAGCTCTTTTTTATCCAATTCCTTTGAATCAATCTCAACGCTTGTTTTGTTAAGCAAATATTCTCCTTCCGGAATGTGCCTGGTTGGTGAGCAGGAAACTGAAAAAAGAATAGTCGCAAGCAGGAGAAAATTGGTGTGCTTGGAAAAATTATAGATTGTCCTGTACAACAATTTATTCAGAGTTATTTTATTACTTTCGCGCAAAGATAAATTTTTGTAGCATGTAAATTGCATTGATTACAAATTTACCATCCCACAAGATACACAACTATTATGAATCTGAATACTTGTGATCAGTAAGCAGCAAATAAAATACATACGTTCATTGCATCAAAAAAAATACCGCAATGAATATGCTTCATTCATCGCAGAAGGAATAAAAATTGTGAATGAAGCTATTGCAATTCATCCGGATTTACTTGAATACCTTATTTTTACAGCAGACAGTAAGCCTCAAATTCATTTTAAGTTTCTCAAGGATAGAACAGTTCAACTTCAGGTTACAACAGAAGAATACAAAAAAATCACATCTCAAACCAGTCCGCAGGAAGTTCTTGTCGTTATGAAAAAACCTGAAACACAATTTTCGGATATCTCCCATTCTGAAGATATTTCGATTGCTCTCGACAAAATCAGGGATCCCGGGAATTTTGGTACTCTAATCAGGCTTGCCGACTGGTTTGGCATAAAGCAAATATTCTGTTCACAGGATACTGTTGATTGTTATAATTCCAAGGTAATTCAGGCAAGCATGGGGGCAATATTCAGAGCGACGATTCACTATGTTGATTTGGAAAGCTACCTGAAGAAAATCAAAGTTGATCATTCTGTAAAAGTTTACAGTACCTCACTGGAAGGATCAGATCTATATCAATTGAAACTTACCAAACCTGCAATAATTATTCTGGGGAATGAATCGGGAGGTGTATCTGAGAAATTGAAAAGCCTGTCAGACGAAGATCTGCGAATTCCCGATTACAATATGAATAAAAGCAAGAGCGAATCACTCAATGTTTCGCTGGCAGCTGCAATCATTTGTTCAGAGTTTCGTCGTCAGACCAATTGAATCCTGGTGAATGCATTGGCTTCCCTGCCAGCCGGTTTACCTGCCGAAGGTTTAACTGCCTTTGGAAGTCATGGCAGGCTGGGCCAAGTTCGTAAACTCGGTTCCCCGTCAACTTGTTGCGAAGCAAGCAAACCAATGAAAAGCATTTATTCCTTTTTGAAGATCAGGGATTACTCGCTATGCTCGTGAGAATAGTTCCGCGACTGCTCGCTGCATGGAGCTTCAATTACTCGAAATGAAAGGACAATATGACCATATGGGAAGTAATGCTTTTGATATAGGAAGTATATTTTTCAAACTCCGGAGGTATTTCACCGTTACGGTCACTTCCCCGAAGAATATTTGACAACCCGAAGGAATATTTGATTTCCGTGGCAAATTTGAAAAATGTCAGGTAAAAATCCATGCCAAATCCAATTTCACCGTATACATCCAAAGGATTAATCATAATAAGTTGATCTTCAAGGTCGTATTCTTTTTTTATGGCAAGATCGTAACGCAGGTTCCCTCCTCCAATGAGATACGGCCTGAAATTATTCAGCCGTTTTGATTTGTACTTAAGAAGTATGGGGAATTCCAGATAAGAAGATTCAACCTTATAGTTTGATCCGCTGGGATAAAAAGGTACAGTATCGGAAGGATTTTCAAAATACATAAACCGTTCGCCAAATGAAATGCCGGGCAGTGCGCGCAGGTCAAAATTCTCTGCAAGTCTTAAATTTGCGATCGCATGAATATTAATTCCGGGAGAAAGTTCTTTCAGTCCTATATATACTCCGTTCCGGACAGCTATTTCATTGTGTTCGATCCTGTAATCCATTATATTCAATCCCAGTGAAAAACCAAAATGAATGGGTTTATCGTCGTGTGTAGGATCATTTTTTACCTTCGGTTTCTGACCAAAAATGCAGGTAATTGTAAATGCCAGGATAATATGAAAAAGAAATATCTTTTTTAACATTGTGTCGGTTTAACTACAAAAACGTTACAGGCTCGAAAATAGTATTTTTCTGCTTAAACTCGAAAAAGCTATTGAAAACAAATTCAAATCGTACTTTTATTTTCTACTTTTGGAATTCACATTTTATGAATTATGTACACATACGATTACCTTTTTGAATTTACACATACTGTTTTTATCAAAATGGGTTGCAGCAAAGAAGATGCCTTGAAAGCCTCAAAGGTATTTCTTGCTGCAGAATTAAGAGGATTGTCCTCGCACGGTATGTTACGAATAAAAGATTACTATCAGCTGTGGAAGTCAAACAGGATCAATACAAAACCAAACATTCGCATAGTACATGAAACTCCCAGTACTGCGGTAGTTGACGGTGACGGTGCTATAGGAATGATCGCAGCAACAAAATCAATGGAGATTGCCATTGAGAAATCGGAAAGATGCGGATCAGGATGGGTATCAACAAGAGGATCAAATCATTTTGGAATAGCAGGTTATTATGCCATGATGGCTTTGGAACGAGAAATGATTGGTATAACTATGACGAATGCTAATCCGCTTGTAGCACCCACTTATTCCATAAGCCGGTTGCTGGGAACAAATCCGATTGCAGTGGCTATCCCTGCCGACAAACAAGCTCCCTTTGTTGCTGATTTCTCAACAACACCTATTGCCCGGGGCAAGTTAGCAATCGCAGAGAAAAAAGGGGAAAAAACACTTTTTGGATATGTGCAGGACAAAGAAGGCAGACCCAGCGATGAGCCCTCAATTCTAAAAGAAGGAGGATCGATGCTGACGCTTGGGGGAGATTATGAACACGGGAGTCACAAAGGTTATTGTCTGAGTGCCATAGTGGACATTTTCAGTGCGGTTTTATCAGGAGCCAACTTTGGCCCTTTTGTTCCGCCTTCAGTAGCCTACCTGCCAGTTTTGGAAAAACATGTAGGCGAAGGAACAGGGCATTTCTTCGGTGCCATGAGAATTGATGCGTTCCAATCTGCTGAAACATTCAAAACAAAGATGGATCAATGGATCGAAACATTCAGAGAAGCCAAAAGCGCCCCTGGCATGCCTGCAGTGAAAATTCCGGGTGATTTGGAAAGAGAAAATGAAGAAATTATCCGTAAAAAAGGCATCCAAATTATCCCGGCAGTTGTTAAAGAGCTTGCAGAAATAGCCGAAGAACTGGGAGTGGAATTTAAAGTCAAATAATCGGTATTCGGTGTTCGGTGTTCGGTATTCAGTCATTAATCATAAGTTACAAGTTTCAACTCATACATAGCGCAAGTCTGTGTGACTTGTACTTTTTAACATTAGCCTTTCTCCCGTATTCTCAGATAAAATGCAAATAAAAAAGAATTAGCAAATTCCTGCCTATTCATCCGCCGAAATGGAGGACGCAGAAATAATAGCAGAAGAAATACTTTCAGGATAAATTGTTTTAAAAATTGTACCAGTAACAAGAAAACAGCCTTCCCTTGACCACCATAAGCTTGCCGACGGTGGTGTTTTTAAAGCTATGGCTGGCAAAGCAGTTCAACAGTTTAACGATCCCACAATTACACAGTTAAACTTATCTCTAGTCTAACATCTCACCCTCTCACCTTCTCATCTTCTCACCCTCTCACCTTCTCATCTTCTCACCCTCTCACCTTCTCATCTTCTCACCTTCTCATCTTCTCAATTACTCTACTACTCATTATTCATAAATCCCTGTTTTGCAATAACATTCAACAGCGCTTTTGAAAATGCAACATTATCTTTTTTTGTATACCTGTTGTCTGTAAATACCTGCGCCAACGTTTCTTTATTATTCTCTTTTAATAATTGTATTGTTTCCTCCAATAACTCCTTCTCCCTGTATATTTCATCAATCATTTTTTCAGAATAATCTGCATACTTTTCATAATGAACCACTGCCTCAAGAGGCAATCTATCTGTTAAACCGGGAGTTTCATCAGGATAACCCAACGCAAGCGTTGTGACAGGGACAACATATTTCGGAAGATCCAAAATATCAATTATGCTTTCAGCCATATAGGTTGTGGTACCTAAATAACATATTCCGAGATTGAATGATTCTGCAGCAAGCGCAATATTTTGAGCAACCAGTAGCGCATCAATTGCAGCAGTGAAAAAAGAAAGAAAATTATCGTACCCCGGATCCGCATTTCGCTGCCTGCACCATTTAACAAACCTGTTAAAATCTGCACAAAAGGTAATTATCACCGGGGCCTGATTCACCATGTCCTGCTTAAAATGCGATTCCCAAAGCTTATGTTTTATCTCCGGCTGAGTACTTACAATCATACTGTATACCTGCATATTGCCGGTTGTTGATGCTCTTGTTCCGGCCATTAATATCTTATGAAGAATATCCTGAGGGACGGGATCATTCAAAAACTTACGTATAGATCTGTGTCTGTTTATTACTTTCAGCATATGAACATGTATTTTCCGAGTGCAAATCTATTAATTTACCCTATTAAATAGCAAAACAATAGTGAGAATGATGTTTTCGTTATGAACAAAGTCCATTTATTGATCAACTGACTGATATAATTTATAAAAAACGCAACAAGCTTATAATTATCGACGTATATATTTCGGAATTAATGGGATAATTAATAAATTAGATAGAATAAAATTATTTATCATGAAAAAGATCGTGAAAATTATCGCTGCAATTTTATTGCTTACAATCCTATGTATGTCATGCAGTAAAGAAATTTGTCCTGCATACGGCAAAGTATCAGTAGAACAAGCTGAAGAAGCAAATAGCTGAAATCACCTCCTTCACTTAACTTCTTTTTATATCACATAGATATTTTAAAAGGATTATTCTAATTTTGCTACTATCGAATGAGAACGGTATTAGCAATATTATTCCTTTTCTTTTCAGTCATTCTGTCTGCATTTTCGCAGGGCGAAATTGATGATCAGGAAAAAATTTTTTACCGCAACGAGCGAACCTTTGGTATTGTAATAAGCACAAATGGTTTTGGCGGAAGTTATCGTTATGCAAAGCGCCTCGATGCCAGAAAAAAATTTATTTATGAAATTGATTTTCATCATATTAAGCACGAAAAAGAATACAGGGTCACATTTTCTTCCAACCAGCAATTTGGCAGTAGTTTCGTATTTGGAAAGAAGAATTCTTTTTTTTCACTCCAGGGAGGAATAGGACTTCAGAAAGAACTTTTCAGAAAAGAAGACAAAGGAAGTATTTCAATTCGATACTTCTATTCCTTTGGTTTATCAGTTGGATTTGAAAAACCGATCTACTACGATGTAATCACTTATGACAGCACAGGAATTCAGCATAGAGAAAGAATGAAATTTGAAAATCAAACGCATATTTTATATGTCGAAAAAAAGGCTCCATTCTACGTTGGCATGGAAGAAATAAAAATTGTTCCCGGTGCATATGGTAAATTCGGCTTTACTTTTGAATTTGGTAAATCAAATAAACTATTTAGCGCCATCGAAACAGGTATTGCTTTGAATGCATACATCAGAAAAATAAATATCATAGCCAACGAACACAATCACTGGATCTTTCCGGCTTTCTTTTTAAGTTATCGTTTTGGTAAGGTGATTGATGCACAATTTATTAATGAACCATCTAAAATTGATAAAATCCTGACCGATTGAAATTATAATGAATAGATAACTCTATATAGAACGGTCACCTTCATTTAATCTATTGTTATTTTTTTCACAATAACAACATTCCCCTTTGAATTCTGGTTGTTGATTTAGATTTAATTTAGTATTTTCGCACTTCCGTTTCAGATATAATATACTAATTTTTTAAAAAGCAATAAATCAATTCATTATGGGAAAAATTAAAATTGGAATCAACGGTTTTGGTAGAATTGGAAGATTCGTATTTCGTATAGCGGTTGCTAAAGATAATATTGAGGTTGTCGGTATCAATGATCTGATTGATGTTGATTACATGGCTTATATGTTAAAATATGACTCAACTCATGGACGTTTTAACGGTACTATTGATATTAAAAACGGCAAGTTAATCGTAAATGGCAAAACCATTCGTGTCACTTCAGAAAAAAATCCTGCAGATCTTAAATGGAACGAAGTAGGTGCCGAGTATGTAGTTGAATCCACAGGTCTTTTCCTTACAAAAGAAAAAGCACAGGGTCATATTGATGCCGGCGCAAAAAAAGTAATCTTATCTGCTCCTTCAAAAGACGATACTCCAATGTTTGTTATGGGCGTTAACCACACTTCATACAAAAGTGATATGAAGTTTGTATCAAATGCATCCTGTACTACAAACTGTCTTGCCCCTGTAGCCAAGGTACTTCATGATAACTTTGGAATACTGGAAGGGTTAATGACTACAGTACATGCAACAACTGCCACTCAAAAGACTGTTGACGGGCCATCCATGAAAGACTGGAGGGGAGGACGAGGTGCAGGTCAGAATGTAATTCCATCTTCAACCGGTGCTGCCAAAGCCGTGGGAAAAGTAATTCCGGAACTTAACGGCAAACTCACTGGTATGGCGTTCCGTATTCCAACACCCGATGTTTCAGTGGTTGATCTTACTTGTCGACTGGCAAAAGAGACCAGCTATGAAGAAATTTGTGCTGCTATGAAAAAAGCTTCTGAAGGCAAGTTAAAAGGAATTCTTGGTTACACGGAAGATGCTGTTGTATCAAACGATTTTGTTGGTGATCTTCGAACATCAATTTTTGATGCAGATGCAGGAATTATGTTGTCTCCTACGTTTGTTAAAGTTATTTCCTGGTATGATAACGAGATGGGGTATTCAGCAAAAGTGGTTGAATTTATTGAATATATGGATTCAGTGAAATAATCTGATATACAGAATATAAATTAAAAAGCCATCAAATTGATGGCTTTTTTTATAGATTTAGTTTTCTTAGTGATTTTAAATGTATTCGATAAGGTTAAAAGGAATTTTCAGTGAAGACTTGTAATGCTCCCCAAGATTTAAAATCGCTTCATCATCTTCTTCGTAATACCAGTTAACAGTGATATTTCTCCCTTTTTGTGCCTCATCCTTAATAACCCTGAAAAGCCCCAGCAGATACTTTGATGATCCACTGTTTACATATTCAAGATTAAGATCAATGATGGTATTTGCTTTCGGTTGTTTGAAATATTCTTTGACCCAATCGATGAGGTCATCATAAAATTCTCCAGGGTTCTCAGGAATCGATCTGCCTTCAATTTTCATATGTCCTGATTCATGATCAAAAATGACCGCGGGCGTATTGGTTTTTTTTTCTATTTCAAGTTTTTCCATTTTTCGTTGATATGCATACTAAAACTAATGATAAAGAACAAAAAATTAGATGGTTAAATATACGATATTTTAACCAAAACGTTAGAAAATTATGAACAGGTATAATTAACAGTTGTTAATTATATGCAACTGTGACAATTGGTTTTCCTGAAAACTTAAATTTTTCGTGCAGCTTTATGTTCCATGTGATCTTGCATAATTTTGTAACTTGCGATCTGTTTATTTGAACAGGTTGAAATTAAATTGAAACGGAAATGATTTTTGATCTTGAAATGATAAGAAAAGTATATTCTGGTTATGCAAATAGAATTCATGCAACCCGCAAAACAAATGGCAGACCACTTAGCTTAACGGAAAAAATATTGTATGCCCATCTTTCGGATTCGATTGATAAAATTTATCAAAGGGGGAATGATTATGTTAATTTTATGCCGGACAGAGTGGCAATGCAGGATGCAACAGCTCAAATGACTCTTCTCCAGTTTATGCAGGCTGATAAAGATAAAGTTGCTATTCCTTCAACTGTTCATTGCGACCATTTGATTCAGGCAAAAGCAGGTGCAAAAGAAGATTTGCATACCGGTACTGCTGCCAACAAAGAAGTTTATGAATTCCTGAGTTCTGTATCCAATAAATATGGTATTGGTTTTTGGAAACCAGGGGCCGGAATTATCCATCAGGTTGTTCTGGAAAATTATGCATTTCCGGGTGGCATGATGATAGGTACTGATTCTCATACTGTTAATGCAGGCGGATTGGGTATGATAGCTATTGGAGTTGGAGGTGCTGATGCCGTTGATGCAATGACCGGTATGCCTTGGGAATTGAAATTTCCAAAATTGATTGGAGTGAAACTAACCGGTACACTTACAGGATGGACCTCTGCAAAAGATGTTATATTGAAGGTTGCAGGTATGCTTACGGTAAAAGGCGGGACGGGTTGTATTCTGGAATACTTCGGCGAAGGTGCATCTTCAATATCCTGCACGGGAAAAGGCACCATATGCAATATGGGTGCTGAGATTGGTGCTACCACATCCGTATTTGGTTATGATCAGAAAATGGCAGAATACTTAAAAGGTACCGGCCGGACAAAAGTAGCTGAACTGGCTGATAAAATAGCCAATGAACTGACAGGTGATCATGAAGTATACACTCACCCTGAAAAGTATTTTGATCAGGTTATTGAAATCAATCTTTCAGAACTTGAGCCTCATATCAATGGTCCGTTCACTCCTGATCGGGCGATGCCTCTTTCAGAGTTTTCAAAATTAGTTATAGAAAATAACTGGCCATCCAAACTTGAAGTAGGTCTAATTGGTTCATGCACGAATTCATCCTATGAAGATCTGACGCGTGCTGCTTCAATAGCAGAACAGGCAATAACAAAACACCTGAAAGTGAAATCTGAATTTACAATAACACCTGGTTCGGAGCAAGTCAGATATACTGCTGAACGGGATGGATTGCTTAATAAATTCGAAAGAATAGGCGGAGTTGTATTGGCAAACGCATGTGGTCCCTGTATTGGTCAATGGGCAAGACATGGTGCTGATAAGCAGAAAAAGAATTCCATTATGACTTCTTTCAATAGAAATTTTGCTAAGCGAAATGATGGAAATCCGAATACTCATGCCTTTGTTGCATCACCAGAACTTACCACTGCATTTGTTATTGCCGGAGACCTGACATTTAATCCACTGACCGATACACTGGAAAATGAAAATGGAGAACATGTCAGATTAGAAGAACCAAAAGGTTTTGAGATGCCACCGAATAATTTCGATGTGAAAGACAAAGGTTACCAGGCACCTGCCCAAGATGGCAGGAATATTGATGTGGTCATAAATCCTGCTTCAGACAGACTGCAGGTTTTAACTCCTTTTGAACCCTGGAACGGAAAAGATTTTAAAGGCCTGAATCTTTTAATTAAAGCAAAAGGCAAATGCACCACTGATCATATCTCAATGGCAGGACCATGGCTCAGGTACAGGGGACATCTTGATAATATATCCAATAACTTACTTATAGGAGCTAAGAATTCCTTTAATGATAAGGTCAATTCTGTTCTTGATCGGATTGCCGGTGAATATTCCGAAGTACCTGCTGCAGCCAGAAACTATAAAGAAAATGGAATAGGTACCATTGTTGTTGGTGATGAGAATTATGGGGAAGGTTCTTCCCGTGAGCATGCTGCAATGGAACCACGATATATGGGAGTCAAAGCTGTTCTTGCCCGTTCGTTTGCACGTATCCATGAAACCAACCTGAAAAAGCAGGGTGTGCTTGCCTTGACTTTTATAAATAAAACAGATTATGATAATATAATGGAAGATGATACGATTGATATTATCGGACTTGCGGAATTTGCTCCCGGTAAAAACCTTAACATTATACTCCATCACAGCGATAAGACAACGGATAAATTTGAAGTCAGCCATACATACAATAAGAACCAGATTAAATGGTTTACGTTTGGCTCTGCGTTAAACCTGATCAAAAAACAGCAAAAACAATAGAAAACGGAACAAACTTCATTTTCTGTTTTTATTTGTACAATGACTCTTAACAACCATAAAAGACTTTTGGTATTGTGTGGCCCTACGGGCATTGGCAAAACAAAAATTGCTATTGAGCTGGCAAAATCTCTTGCCTGTGATATCATATCCGCAGATTCCCGTCAACTTTATAAGGAGATGAGAATAGGAACAGCAGTTCCTTCTAAAGAAGAATTACATGAAGTGACACATCACTTTGTTCAATCTCATTCTATTCATGATTATTATAATGCGAGTATGTTTGAACAGGAAGTCCTGAACTTTCTTCAGCATTATTTTACCAGGAAAAATACAATTATTTTGTCCGGAGGATCAGGATTGTATATCAAGGCAGTATGTGAAGGAATTGATGAATTGCCGGCGATAGATCTAAACGTAAGGAAAAAGTGGCAGTATTTGCACAAACAAAAAGGGCTGAAATACCTTCAATCATTTTTAAAAAGAAATGATCCTTCATATTTCCAAGATGTAGATAAGGACAATCCGAAACGTCTTCTTAAAGCTATTGAGATAATTGAGATGACGGGCAAAACATATTCCTCTTTCCTGAAAAAGGAAAAAGTGCCAAGACCTTTTCAAATAGTGAAAATCGGGCTCAATACAGATAGAACTATTCTCTATGACAAAATCAATGAAAGAGTTGATCGAATGATGAAAGAAGGATTGTTAGAAGAAGCTCATTCATTGTATATTTATAAAAACTTAACTCCTTTGAATACTGTTGGCTACAAGGAGTTGTTTGCTTATATTGATGGAAGATTATCCCTTGAGGAAGCAAGCGGGCAAATTAAAAATCACAGCAGAGCATATGCCCGCCGACAACTTACATGGTTCAGACGGGATAGGACCATTAACTGGTTTGAACCTGAAGATCTTTCCGGAATAAAGAAATATATTGATGTCTCAATCCATTAACCAGCTTAAAATGCAGCAAATACATACCTTTAATATCAGAGTCTATGGATTATTCATCAACAAAAATCGGGAAATCCTTCTTGCTGATGAATATCGTTTTGGCATGTATATGACCAAATTTCCGGGAGGAGGACTTAAGCCTGGCGAAGGAACGATTGATTGTCTTAAACGTGAAGCTGTCGAAGAATTCGGACAAGAGATAAATGTTATTCGTCATTTTTACACAACCGATTTTTATCAAAAATCAAAATTTCACACAAACCAGCAACTTATTTCTATTTATTACCTCGCCGGTTTTCCCGGACCGGAAAAATTCAGAATAACATCAAAACCGTTTGATTTTAAAGATAATACAACAGAAATGGTTTCTTTCAGATATAAGAAAATAGAAAATATAAACGAAGATGAATTAAGTTTTCCCATCGATAAATATGTATTGAATCTACTTCAGGAAAATCAGTCAACAGAGTATACAAGTCGATATTGAAATGTTTTTTTATCATATAATCTTCCGACATTCTTTTCAACCCCAAAATTTTCCTTTTTCTTTGTTAAAAATATTTCTCCTTCGAGTGAAAGCTTTACTGATTGCAGTAAAAAAAGAAAATGAAACAAGTGTCTTAATAGAAAAGACATCAGCTTCTATGGTTAAAATTGGTGGCATACCCATACTACACCATCAGATAAAGCTATTCAAGAAATACAATATTAATACGATATATATCCCTGATAATCAATACAGACAGGAAATTGAGAGTTATTTTGGGAAGGGTAAAGATTTCGGAGTTCAAATTGATTACTTTCATAGTAATCATTCTTTTGAATCATGCGGAGATGAAAGCAGAGAAAACATCCTTCTCATCCATGAGGGAATGATGATAAATATGGATCTTGAGCGACTGATCAATTTTCACAACAAGAAAGAAAGTGAATGTACACTTGTTACACATCCTGTTGACAAACCTTTTCATAGTAGACACGTCGAACTTGATATAGAAAGCAGAGTCATTCACTATATTAAGAAGCCGCTTCACCCGGACAAATATTATCCCAATATGGTTTATGCTGGTATTTGTGTTCTTTCCTCCTCAACTCTGAATTCATTTTTTAACGAAAATAAATCACCTATTGATGAGAATATCTTTTCAAATATTATCAATCACAAAAAGATTTTTGGATACAATACTTCAGAATATGTAAAAGATATTGCAACAATGGATGATCTTAAACAGGCTGAGTATGATTATCAAACAGGCAAAATAACCAGTGCAAATTTTGAATTTAAGCAAAAGGCAATCTTTCTTGATCGAGATGGTGTTATCAACAAAGAAACTGGTTATATCAGCAAACCTGAGGAAATAAATCTATATGAATTTTCCGGGAGAGCCATTAAAAAATTAAATTCTTCCGAATACAAATCAGTTTTAATTACTAATCAATCTTCCATCGCAAGAGGTTTAATCACACTTGGAGATCTAAAAGCCATCCACAACAAACTGGAAACAAACCTGATTCAAGAAGGAGCAAAACTGGATGCAATTTATTTTTGCCCACATCATCCGGACAGAAATCTTCCCGGCACACGATCAGAGTATATAGCAGATTGCCTGTGTCGTAAGCCCAAACCCGGATTATTACTTGATGCCTCATTTCATTTCAATATTGATCTTTCCTCTTCATTCATGATTGGTGATAGTGAGCGTGATATCCTGGCAGGTATCAATGCCGGATGCACAACTTCAGGTGTAATGACTGGTTACGGCCTGAGAAATACAACCGTTGTTCCTGATTTTTTCTTTGCAAACCTTGAAGAAGCTGTAGATTTCATTGTTGATGAACCATACAAAGACATTTATAAAAAACTAAGCGGGAAGCAAATAAAAACTCCTTGCATTATTTCAATCGGGGGATTGAACAGATCAGGCAAATCCACACTCTCTTCATACCTGAAATGGAAAATCGAACAAGATGGGAAAAAAGCCTTTATAATAAGACTGGACAATTGGTCGCTCAACATGAAAAATTCAACTCGTCTGACTGAGGGATTTGCTACCTATCAAATCGAAAAAGCAGAAATGGATTTACAACAAATATTGATTGGAATTTCTATTAAAAAAGCTGGCTATACTGATTATAATGAGAGTAAACCGATGGAAATTACCTATCACTATAAAGGCGAAGAATATATACTAATTGAAGGAGCTTTTGCATTAAGCAGCAAGATCCTGAGAGATCTGTCGCACATTAAGATTTTCATGGATATCCCGGAGATAGTTCAGAAAAAAAGACTGATCCAAATGATGGAATGGCAAGGAACCGAAGTTCAAAATTTTTCTGATATTTATAAGAAAATAAAAAGATCAGAAATTAAAGAAATTAAACCTGGTAAGAAATTTGCCAATATCATCAAATAATGAAATTGAATGAACTACAGCGTCATTATTCCCTTGTATAACCGCCCTGCTGAAATTGACGAGCTGCTGGATAGTTTAACAAAGCAATCTTTTAAGGATTTTGAAATCATAGTGGTTGAAGATGGATCAACAATTCCAAGCAAACATATTATTGACAGGTATCTTCATAAACTGACCATTGCATATTACAGGAAAAAGAATGAGGGACCTGGTCCGACAAGGAATTACGGAGCCAATAAAGCAAACGGAGACTATTTTATTTTTTTTGATTCTGACTGCATCATTCCGGAGCACTATTTCAAATCTGTCAATGATTTTCTTTCAAAAGATTACAAAGATGCATACGGGGGTGCTGATATGGCTCACAAAAGTTTTTCAAACATCCAGAAAGCAATCAACTATTCCATGACTTCCTTCCTCACTACCGGTGGTATCCGGGGCAGAAAATCAAGCCTGGAAAAGTTCCATCCCAGAAGTTTTAACTTGGGCATTTCCCGTGAAATATTTGAAAAGCTCGGGGGTTTTTCCCGTATGCGTTTTGGCGAGGATATTGATCTGAGTATCCGTATCAACAAAGAAAATTTCTCAACATGCCTCATTCAAAATGCAGGTGTATTTCATAAAAGAAGAACAAATCTAAGACGGTTTTTCAAACAAATCATCAATAGTGGTATTGCCAGAATCCACTTGTATAAACTCCATCCGCACTCTTTAAAAGTGGTTCACGTTCTTCCGGCGATATACACTCTGGGTCTGATCATATTGATAATAATGTCGATATATATTCATCCGCTTTTTATTCTACCGTGGCTTTTTTACCTGACAGTAGTGTTTTTTCATTCTTTATTTGCTACTAAGAATATATTTGTCGCTTTGCTCAGCATACTGACAAGTCAGGTTCAGCTCCTTGCTTATGGAATTGGATTCATCTATGCATTATTTCAAAATATTATTCTAAAAAAAAGTGAATCAAAAACATTTTCAAGAAATCTATATAAGTAAATTTGAGAACAATAGATGAGTAAGAACGTCATGAATTCATCAAAGGCAACCAGTATAATTCTAAATAGAGTAATATCTTTTGTATTTGCCATTATTGCCTTTTTTAGCACAACAATTATATATGGCCAGAATTATATTCAGGTAACCGGCCGGGTTGTTGATTCGCTAACTCATAAACCTCTGCCTTATACTACGATCAAAATAGTGGGAACAACTCAGGGTATTATTACAAACGAAAAGGGGTATTTTCAAATTCTTATCCCGGATAGCCTTCGAAATAAAGACTTAAATTTCAGCTTCATGGGTTACAACTCTTTTCGGGAAAGTATTTCTTCGTTAAGAAATAAAAATAATCTCATATCACTTGGTCAGTCAAAATTTAAAATCCGGGAAGTTATTATACGACAGAACACACCGGAAATGATCATTAAAATGGCCATTCGAAGAATCAAAGACAATTATCCTGACAAACCCTATGCATCAAATGGCTATTATAGAGAAGTACTAAAAGAAAACGGCAACTATATCCAATACCTTGAAGCTTATCTCAATACATACAACTTTGCATATCTTGATACGACTCAAACCCAGGTAAAAGTAGTTGAAGCGCATACAAGAAATGATTTGCAGTCCATTCAGTTCATGCAGAAAGAAGTGAAAAGCCGATACAAGAGGATGGAAAAACGAGCCAAAAGAAAAGGAGAGGAAGTTGAGGATCTGGATGCAGCTACACTTAAAATATTATTTGGAGGACCACACAGAATACTTGGAACTGATCCGATAAGATACAGGTTCTATGCATTGGATTCAAATCAGATGAAGAAATTCGTCTATACATTTGAGAAAGATGGAATTATGGACGGCCGTAAGTTGTACAAGATTGCTTTCAAATCAAAGAGAAAGATTGATTTTATGAAATTCTCAGGAACAATATACATCGATAAGGAATCATTTGCCTTTGTAAAAATGGCCATGGATGGAGAATTCATTATGCCGTTTTATGCAAAACCATTTCTTCAGGCTGCAGGACTATCCATTGAAATTTCAAACTTAAAAATTGATCATCAATACAGTTCTCAGAATGGCAAATGGTATTTGTATAAATCTATACTTACAGGTGACAGTTATTTTGCCAAACAAAGAATTGCAAAAGAAAATGAGTACTCCCACTTTGAAATTGAACATGCATTTGTGTCAACTGAAGCAGAATTTAAAAATGCAAAGCCAATACCCAAAGAAGATCAGTTGATTCACAAATCATTTTCAGAACTCCTGAAAGAATATAACCCTGAATTTTGGTCGACACACAATAAAATTGCCATAGAATCAATTAAATAACCTGATTAAAAGGAAATCATAAAGAACTTGTATATTTAACTATGTCAATCATATAACCAAAAACAATGATTATCCAAACCAAGTCATATCCCCGAGCTGCAGTAATAGGAAATCCTTCCGACGGTTACTTTGGTAAGACCATTGCATTTGTATTCAGCAACTTTTCTGCTGATATAACATTGTTTCAAACACCGGAACTGGAAATACAGCCTGAAAAACTTGATTTAACATCATTTGACAGTATTGAAGAGCTTGTGATGGATGTAAATCTTCATGGATATTATGGAGGAATGAGACTACTAAAAGCAACGGTAAAGGTATTTTATGATTATTGTAAGGAATGCAATATAAAGCTTGATCATCGTAATTTTACCATACGCTATCAATCGTCTATTCCGCATCGGCTGGGATTAGCAGGGTCAAGTGCAATCATTACGGCAGGCATGAAGGCTCTTATGTCATTTTATGGCGTTGCTATTCCGAAACCATTACTGGCAAATCAGGTCTTAAAAGTTGAAACTCAGGAATTGAAAATAAGTGCAGGTTTACAGGACCGTGTCGCTCAGGTTTTTGAAACTCCGGTCTTTATGAATTTTGATAAAAAATATATGGATAAACAGGGATTTGGTAAATACTCAACCCTGGATGCTGATCTGTTTCCGCCTATGTACATAGCATATCGAGCTGATCAGTCATCAGGATCAGAAGTAGTTCACAATGATCTGCGGGCAAGGTATGATTATAAAGAACCTGATGTACTGAAAGCAATGAAAGAATGGGCTGATCTTTCAGAACAGGTTAAGGAATGTTTAAACGCAGGCGAAAAATGTAAACTTGCGGCACTTTTAAACCGTAATTTCGATTTGAGAAAATCACTGATTAAAATCAGCAAAGAAAATATTGATATGGTAGAAACTGCCAGGTCAATCGGTGCAAGTGCCAAATTCACAGGATCGGGAGGAGCAGTCATCGGAACCTATGAAAATGATGCAATGTATGCAACCCTTAAAAAAGAAATGAACAAAAAAGGTGTTGAAGTAATCAAGCCTGTGATTGTAAATCACAAATAAAACTTATACGAAAGAATGATAAAAAAAGCAGTAATTCCGGCAGCTGGTTTTGGTACAAGGTTTTTACCAATAACCAAATCACAACCCAAAGAAATGATCCCTATTGTTGATACGCCTACAATTCAATATGTTATTGAAGAAGCTGTAAAATCGGGTATTACTGACATCCTGATGATCATTGGGAAAGGTAAAAGAGCGATCGAAGAACATTTTGACAGAAGTTTTGAGCTGGAGAATATGCTGATCGAGAAAAAACAAACAAGGGCTCTGGAAGAGATCCGAAAGATTACCAGAATTGCCAATATTCATTTTGTATGGCAAAAAGAAATGAAGGGACTCGGAGACGCTATTCGATATGCAAAATATCATGTTGGGAAAGAACCTTTTGCTGTTCTGCTGGGCGATACTGTAATTGATGGTAAAGGGAAACCTATTACCAAACAGTTGATGGAAGTCTTTGGTCGTTACAATAGTTCTGTTGTCGCACTTGAAAAAGTTGACAGGTCTAACGTAAGTCGTTATGGTATAATTGATGGCAGTCCCCTGGAAAAGAACGTTCTCATAGCAAATGATTTTATTGAAAAACCATCGCCTGAGAATGCTCCATCAACACTTGCTATTGCCAGCAGATATATTTTCACTCCTGAAATTTTTTATTATCTGGATAAAATTGAGCCCGGAGTGAATAATGAAATTCAGCTTACAGATGCTATGCGCATGATGGTGAAACATCATGCGATATATGGTTTACAATTTGAAGGAAAACGTTATGATATAGGGAATAAACTTGATTTTTTAAAAACAAATATTGAATTTGGATTAAAACACAAAGAAATTGGTAAAGAATTAAAGGAATATCTGAAGGAACTATCTAAAACTCTTTAAAAAAAATCTTTAGATTTCCTCTTCTATATGATAGTTGTTCCTTTCAACAGAACTCCTTGCTATTAACTCTCCTAAAAAGCCTGTCAAAAAAAGAAGTGTTCCAATAACCATACAGGTAAGAGCTATATAAAAATACGGACTGGATGTTACAAGTGGCGCTTTAATATGATGTTTTAAAGCGATGAGTTTGTTTGCACCAAGCAATGCAGCCATTACAAAACCAAAAATAAAAGTAAGAGTACCAAGTGTTCCAAAGAGATGCATGGGACGTTTACCATATTTTGAAATGAACATCACAGACAACAAATCCAATGGCCCTTTCATGAATCTCCCTGCTCCGAACTTTGTAATTCCATACTTTCTCTCCTGGTGTTGAACCACCTTCTCCCCTATCCTGGTAAATCCGGCCCATTTTGCCAGAACAGGGATATACCTGTGCATTTCACCATAAATCTCAATACTCTTTACAACTCTCTTCCGGTAAGCTTTCAGGCCGCAATTAAAATCATGGAGTTTTATCCCACTCATTCTTCTTGCAGTCCAGTTAAAGAATTTACTGGGCAGATTTTTTGAGAACAACGGATCGTATCTTTTTTTCTTCCACCCTGATACAAGATCATATTTTTCATTTTTTATCATATCCACCAGGCCGGGAATTTCATCAGGACTATCCTGCAAATCAGCATCCATTGTAATAATTACATCTCCTTTGGCAATCTGAAACCCTGTATGCAAAGCCGCTGATTTTCCAAAATTTCTTCTGAACTTAATCCCTCTCAGTATTGGATATCTGGTTTTTAGATCCGAGATTACATCCCATGAATTATCCTCACTTCCATCATCAACCATAATCACTTCAAAGGAATACTCGTTTTTTCTCATAACCTCATCGATCCACCTCATTAACTCAGGAAGAGATTCAGCTTCATTTAAGAGGGGAATAATAACAGATATATCCATGAACTATAAGTTTACAAATTGTAATCTAATCTCATTTTAACAGCTGATTCTCTTCTTTTTTTAACAATACTGCTAATATCAGTGATACAACAGTACCCCAGAAAACTGTACTAAATAATGAAGCAAGAGCAATAAACCCCGGGGTGATCATTTTTTCCATTATAGAGGTCTGAAACTCCACCTGATTATCAGATATCCCTCTGCTTAGAAGCCTTTCCTGCGACATTTCCATGATTTCATCCAGAAGATGGGGTGACAAATTCTTAAATTGAATGTACGTATACAAAGTTCCTATTATTCCAATAAAAATACATGTTAAAAACCCTGTCGAAAAAGCTCTTTTAAAACTTATTACACCCCCTGACTCGATGTCACGAAAGCGTCTGATAGTAATAAAAACTCCCAAGACAAACAAAAAGAGAGTTATATTTTCAAGAGCCTTATTATTCGTCATCCCAAATATATAAAGCATAAACTCGTACAATGTAATGGTACCGCCAATAATGGCCCCATAATTAAGCGTATGCCTTAGTTGATTATTTTGTATTCTCATAGTTATAAATAGAAATGATCATGTTTCAAAAATAACTAAAATTCTTACAATCCTCTTTTATTGCTTTTCCTTGCCAGAGAAAACAAAAGTTTATACTTTTGCCTTCGGGTAAGTCTTATACGGCCAGCTCCTGCTGAACTCCCCCAGGACCGGAAGGTAGCAAGGGTAGGCGGTTGTAGCGGTGCGATATAAGTAGCTTACCCTTTTTTATTCTTCAAATCCACTTTCAGTGGATTCGAAGAATCTTTCTCTCACTCTCACCCTCCAAGAGCTTTTATCACCTCTTCAGGCGCCTGTACCAGTTCTACCAGAACTCCTTCGCCACAAAAGGGGAATTCATCGTTTGCTTTCGGATGTATAAAACAGACATCATGCCCTGAAGCTCCTTTACGAATGCCTCCCGGAGTAAATCTTACTCCATGCTCAGTCAGCCATTGAACAGCTTTATGCAAATTATCGATCCACAAACCAACATGATTCAATTTTGGTTCATGAACATGGGGTTTCTTTTCAATATCCAAAGGTTGCATAATGTCTATTTCAACAGCATATAATCCTTTACCAATTTGTAAAATATCCTCATCAACATTCTCTTTTTCACTCTTGAAAGTTCCGGTCTTTTCAAATCCCATAATGTCTACCCAGAATTTCTCAAGTTTTTCTTTATTCTCATTGCCTAAGGCGATTTGCTGAATTCCTAATACTCTGAATGGTCTCATTTCGATTATTTTACTATTTGATCAATGCAAATGATTGCGAAAGTAAAAAAAATATTAAAAGAGTTTTATAGTATGCCTGTCTTGATTATTAAGTATTTACTAAGTAAGATGAAAATCCATTAAGCTGTTTGGAACAAATTCACTAAATTTAAGTAAATAAGAAAAGTAACACATCAGGTCATGGAGCAAATACGAATTGAAGGCAGCAATGATAGCCCGAAGATTGTACTTGATGCAAAGCAAGGACTGATTTTTATCGGGGGTTCATCCCTGCCTGAAAACGTACTTGATATATACAACCCTGTCCTGAGATGGCTTGACGAATATAATAAAGATCCAAATCCTGTAACTACTATCGATTTTTTCTACGATTATCTGAATACAGCATCCAGTCATATGGTAATGAGAATTTTTGAAAAAATAATAGAACTCTCCGTCAGGTGCCCCCAACTTATTATTAACTGGCATTATCTATTAAGCGATCTGGATATGCGTGATTTCGGACAGGAGCTTCATGAACTTATTCATATTCCTATTCAGCTTATTCCCGAGGAAAGTCTTTCTGGATCATCGGGTTAATACCATGCTCAATATTTTTTCATATTTTCACGGGTGAAGAAGATTTATTTATGAAACGATTCATTCAACTCGCTCTTAATACAGTGCCCCGTAAATACCTCATCCGCCTGAGCTATTTGTTCCGGTGGATTTCTCAGTATACAAACAAAGGCAATAACGTTGAATGTCCCATATGTGGTAGTCATTACAGTAAGTTTTTAAGTTATGGGTATCAAACCCTCAGAAAAAATGCACTGTGCCCAAAATGCCTGTCGCTCGAACGACACAGGTTAGTCTGGCTGTATCTGAAAAACAAAACGCATTTTTTTAGTGCAAGGTTAAAAGTCTTACATGTTGCACCCGAGCAATGTTTTGAAGAAAGATTCAAAAAGCTGCCCAATCTTGAATACATTACTGCTGATCTTGAATCACCATTGGCCGACTATAAATGTGATGTGCAGAATCTCCCTTTTCATAATAATGAATTTGATGTGGTTTTCTGCAATCATGTCCTTGAGCATGTTGATGATGATTTAAAAGCCATGAAAGAGATACAAAGGGTAATGAAACCCGGAGCTTATGCCATCCTGCTGGTCCCTGTTGATTTCTCAAGAAAGGTGACCTATGAAGACCCTTCCATTGTTTCACCGGAAGACAGGAAAAAACATTTCCTCCAATACGATCACAAAAGATTGTATGGTCTTGATTACACTGACAGATTAATTCAAGCTGGTTTTATCATTACTGAGAAGAACTTTCTTGATGAGATTGAACATGCCTCACGTATTCGATATGCCCTTCAGCAAAATGAATTGATGTATGGATACAGAAAGCCTATTCATTAATGCTCGCATAGATGTTATTTACCAATATTTTTTACAACAAGGCCCCCTAAGAAAATTTTAAAAAAGATTTCAAAAAACTTTTTTTAAAAATATTTACCTATCTTTGTTAATCGATTCAGAGAAAATGAAATTGAACAACATCATAGTCGTAGTCCTTTTAATTAGCGTGGTGAAAACGCTAAGGTAAGGGTGGTACGCACATTGATGTCAAAAATATAAAGAGCCATTCTTACCAGTCAGAATGGCTTTTTTAATTGATATAAATTAAGAACAACAACTTTAAACCCGAGCTAGTATGCAAAGAAAACTAAGAAGCACAACAACAACCGAGGGCCGAAGAATGGCAGGAGCCAGAAGTCTCTGGAGAGCCACCGGAATGAAAGAAGAACAATTCGGCAAACCAATAATCGCTGTTGTAAACTCGTTTACGCAATTTGTACCCGGGCATACTCATTTGCATGATATTGGACAGCATGTAAAAAAACTGATTGAAGCAGAAGGATGTTATGCTCCCGAATTCAATACCATTGCTATTGACGATGGCATTGCCATGGGACATGACGGAATGTTGTATTCACTTCCTTCAAGGGATCTCATTGCCGACAGTGTTGAATACATGTGTAATGCTCATAAAGTTGATGCAATGATCTGTATCAGCAATTGTGATAAGATTACACCTGGAATGCTTATGGCAGCAATGCGTTTGAATATCCCTGCAATCTTTGTTTCAGGAGGACCTATGGAAGCGGGAAGGGTCAACAATCAGAAATACGATCTGATCGATGCAATGGTACTCGCTGTCGATGATGCAATTACGGAAGATGAACTGTATGCTGTTGAACAGGTAGCCTGCCCTACCTGTGGTTCCTGTTCCGGTATGTTTACGGCAAATTCAATGAATTGTCTTAACGAAGCCATTGGTCTGGCATTGCCGGGTAACGGTACTATTGTAGCCACGCACAAAAACAGAATTAGACTATTCGAGAAGGCAGCAAAACAAATTGTTATCAATACAAAAAAATACTATTTCGAAGGAGACGATTCCGTATTGCCTCGCAGTATTGCTACCAAGAAGGCTTTTACAAATGCTATGGCATTGGATATTGCAATGGGTGGCTCAACAAATACTGTTTTACATATCCTGGCTATTGCCAATGAAGCCGGCGTAGATTTTAAAATGAAAGATATTGACCAGCTCTCAAGAAAAATACCCGTATTGTGTAAGGTTTCTCCAAGTTCTCAATACCATGTTGAAGATGTTAACCGTGCCGGAGGAATTCTGGGAATTCTAAACGAACTGTCTAAAGCTGATCTTCTTGACCTTCACGTGAAACGAGCAGACTGTCTAACTATGAAAGAAGCTTTAGAAAAATATGATATTACAATCTCCAATCCGGACAAAGAAGCCCTTGCTATTTTTAGTAGTGCACCTGCGGGCATAAAAAATCTTAAACTGGGCAGCCAGGGAGTTAATTATAAAACGCTCGATATTGATAGAACCAAAGGTTGTATTCGCAATGTTGAAAATTGCTATGGCAAAGACGGGGGGTTGGGTGTTTTGTTCGGCAATATTGCTTCTGACGGATGTGTTGTGAAAACTGCTGGTGTCGATGAATCCATATTCCTGTTCAAAGGACCTGCAGTGGTTTTTGAATCACAGGAAGAAGCTATAGAAGGTATTTTAAAAGAAAAAGTTAAGCCAGGAGACGTGGTAATTATCCGGTATGAAGGACCAAAAGGCGGACCCGGTATGCAGGAAATGCTTTATCCCACATCATACATAAAATCAAAAGGTTTGGGTAAACAATGCGCTCTTATCACCGACGGACGATTCTCAGGGGGTACTTCGGGACTGTCCATCGGACATGTATCACCTGAAGCAGCTGGTGGTGGTGCAATAGCACTTATTCAGGACGGAGATACAATTGAAATCAATATCCCGGAGAGAAGAATAAATGTCATGCTTTCTGAAAAAGAACTATCAGAACGTCGGAAAGCAGAAGAAAAGCTTGGAAATATGGCATACACGCCAAAAACGAGAAAAAGAAAAATATCCAAGGCACTTCAGGTATATGCCAAGATGGTTGCTTCGGCAGATACAGGGGCGATCAGAAAAATCTAAATTAAATTTTCAATTTTAGTAAAATGTCTAAAAAAACAACAGGATCACATGCAGTTATGCTCTCTTTGATTGAAGAAGGAGTAGACTATATCTTTGGATATCCCGGGGGAGCAATTATGCCTGTTTATGATTCCATGATGGATTACCAGGCAAAGATAAAGCATATTCTAACCCGCCATGAGCAAGGTGCTGTTCATGCAGCACAAGGCTATGCCCGAGTGACAGGAAAGGTTGGAGTCTGTCTGGCAACATCAGGACCTGGTGCAACAAATTTAATTACAGGTATCGCAGATGCGATGATCGATTCGACTCCACTTGTCTGTATCACAGGACAAGTCATTTCACCCCTGTTGGGTACCGATGCATTTCAGGAAACAGATGTTGTTGGTATTTCAATGCCTGTTACAAAATGGAATTACCTGGTAACAAAATCTGAAGAAATCCCATGGGCAATAGCCCGGGCATTTTATATTGCAAGTACCGGCAGACCGGGACCAGTATTGCTTGACATTTCAAAAGATGCTCAGTTTGGTGAATTGGATTTCAGTTATAAGAAGTGTACCGGATTGAGAAGTTATGTCCCAAAGCCTAAAATTGATCCGTCAAGCATTGCGCAGGCAGCGGAACTCATCAATAAGGCAAAGAAACCATACATATTATTCGGACAGGGGATCATATTGGGAAATGCAGAAAACGAATTCAAGACTTTCCTGGAAAAATCCGGAATACCTGCTGCCTGGACCATATTGGGTGTTTCGGCATTGGATTCAGATCACCCCTTAAATATGGGAATGTTAGGAATGCATGGAAACTATGCACCAAACATTATGAACAATAAATGTGATGTTCTTATTGCTATTGGCATGCGCTTCGATGACCGGGTTACGGGCAATTTAAATTCATTTGCCAAACAGGCAAAGATCATACATCTGGAAATTGATCATTCAGAAATTGACAAAAACGTAAAAACAGATATTGCTGTACTAGGGGATGTAAAAGACACCTTGCCACTTTTGACAGAATTGATTGAAAAAAGGGATCATCCCACATGGATCCGGGAATTTAAAAAACTGTACAAAGTGGAATATGAAAAAGTTATAAAAAACGATTTCTATCCCCGGAAAGAAGGACTTACCATGAGTGAGGTAATTCACAAAATAAATGAAAGAACAAAAGGTGAAGCAATAATTGTTACAGACGTTGGACAACATCAAATGTTTGCTTCACGCTATGCAAAGTTCAGAAATAGCAGAAGTTTTGTCACATCGGGAGGACTCGGCACCATGGGCTTTGGACTGCCAGCCGCACACGGGGCAAAAATCGGAGCCCCTGACAGAGAAGTTATACTATTTGTAGGAGATGGAGGTATACAGATGACTATCCAGGAACTATGTACTATAAATCAGACGCAGGCAGCAGTCAAGATTGTGCTTATGAACAATAAATATCTTGGAATGGTACGCCAGTGGCAGGAGATGTTTTTTAACAAACGCTATGCGGAAACCTATCTGATGAATCCTGATTTTATTCAGGTTGCAAAAGGATTTGGCATACTTGGTAAAAAAATACTTTCGCGACCTGAACTTGACGCAGGAATAGATGAAATGCTGAATTACAAGGGAGCTTTTTTGCTTGAGGTGTCTATCGAAAAAGAAAATAACGTATTCCCAATGGTACCGGTAGGTGCTTCTGTGTCAGATGTTATTCTGGAACCTCAGAGTTAATGATTAAAACAGTACATTATGAAAAATACATATACAATAACAGCTTTTTCGGAACACCATATTGGTTTATTAAACCGAATTACTATTATATTTACAAGGCGACAAGTAAATATTGAAGCACTTACAGTTTCTCAGTCTGCAATTCAGGGCATTCATAAATTCACAATAGTTGTGAATGAGACAAAAGAAAGAGTAGAAAAAGTAGTAAAGCAAATTGAAAAACAAGTTGAAGTACTGAAAGCATTTTATCATCCTGACAGTGACATAGTGCATCAGGAGATTGCCCTGTACAAAGTTCCAACAGAAGCATTGCTGCAAAGCACCAAGCTGGAACAAATCATAAGAAAGCACAATGCGCGAATACTGGAAGTAATGCCTGAATATACCGTCATTGAAAAAACAGGACACAAAATTGAAACTCAGGAACTATTTGACCAGCTTTCCCAGTATGGAGTGAAACAGTTTACACGTTCGGGAAGAGTAGCTGTAACAAAACTCAATGAAGAATTGCTGACAAAATATCTTCAGGAAATTGAAGCAGAAGAAAACAATTCATAGAAAATCAAATAAATAAACATTAAAAATTATGGCTAAAATTAATTTTGGGGGAGTTGAAGAAACGGTAATTACCCGGAACGAATTCCCTCTTTCGAAGGCTCAAGAAATACTAAAAAACGAAACAATAGCAATTATCGGATATGGTGTTCAGGGACCTGCACAAGCCTTAAATATGAAAGACAACGGCATTGATGTAATCATTGGTCAATCAACTGACTTCAAAGCAGATTGGGACAGGGCAATAGCTGACGGATGGGTCCCGGATAAAACACTTTTTCCCATAGAAGAGGCCGCAAAAAAAGGTACAATCATTCAATATCTTGTTTCTGATGCCGCACAACGTGCAGTATGGCCAGCATTAAAAGAGTGCCTGAATGAAGGAGATGCTTTGTATTTCTCTCATGGATTCTCTATCACATACAAAGAACAAACCGGAGTAATTCCTCCGTCAAATATTGATGTTATTCTGTGTGCACCAAAAGGATCAGGAACAAGTGTAAGGCGTAACTTCCTTGCCGGTACCGGTATCAATTCAAGTTATGCGGTTTTTCAGGATTATACGGGAAAAGCAGAACAAAGAATACTGGCTCTTGGTATTGCAATAGGATCAGGATATTTATTCCCGACAACATTTAAAAATGAAGTTTATTCAGATCTGACTGGTGAAAGAGGAGTTTTAATGGGTGCTCTTGCCGGCATAATGGATGCTCAATACCAGGTTTTAAGAAAAAATGGCCATAGCCCCAGTGAAGCTTTTAATGAAACCGTTGAGGAATTAACGCAAAGTCTGATCCGGCTTGTGGATGAAAACGGTATGGACTGGATGTATGCAAACTGCTCGGCAACTGCACAAAGAGGAGCTCTTGACTGGAGACCGAAGTTTAAAGAAGCAACATTGCCAGTATTCAATGAACTATATAGCAAAGTGAAATCCGGTGAAGAATGTGCCAGAGTACTTTCATCAACAGGGGCAGCAGATTACAAAGAACAGCTTGGAAAAGAGCTTAAAGAATTGCGTGAGTCAGAAATATGGGCTGCAGGAGCACAAGTTCGAAAATTGCGAGCGGGCAAATAAAATCACAGACATAACACTATACAACCCCCACTATCCCCCGGGGGTTTTTTTATTTTAACAGTAATGTCAATAACTACATAGAATGCATAGATTTGGTATATGGTAAAATGACACTATTTTTGGATAAAGTTTACTCTATTGGATAATCATAAATTTGAAAAAATAAAGTTTTTTCATTCTCTCTGGTTTCCGTTTCTTTTTGTTGCAATTTTATGGATAGTTAAAGGAATAGAGATCCTGACAGAGAGCAGTTTCCAGTCGTATGGATTGTATCCCCTGGATATTCGCGGATTAAAAGGAATAGTATTCGCTCCTTTTATCCATGGTAGTTGGGAACATTTGATAAATAACAGTATTCCTGTATTTATTTTAACACTGACACTTTTTTATTTTTACCGAGAGATCTCCTTTAAAGTCTTCTTCCTGCTTTTTTTTATTCACAGCTTCTGGCTTTGGTTCTTCGGCAGAGGTGCTTATCATATTGGTGCAAGCGGAATGATCTATGGTTTAGGTGCATTTCTTTTTGTTAGTGGAATCATCAGGAAAAACTCACACCTTCTGGCTATATCAATGTTGGTAGCCTTTCTCTATGGCAGTATGGTCTGGGGTATTTTCCCTCTTGTTGAGAGTGTTTCATGGGAAGGACATCTTACAGGAATGTTAGCTGGTATAATTCTTGCGTTTTATTACAAAAAATATGGCCCTTCACCAAATTTTGGGAGATGGAAAGATGAATATCCTGAAGAGGAAACTAATTTTATGGATGAAAAAGATGAGTACTGGAATATAAAGGATGAAAATTTAGAAAACCCCTGAAAATAATCATCGTGAAGATTATATGATAAGCAATGGAAATAGAAAAATTGTTATATTAGATTCGCAAACTTTTAAAAAATATTTATTAATTACCAATAAACAATTGCAATGACCAAATGAAACTTAACAGGCTCCATGTTATCATATTGCTTTTTATCCTTTCTTCAGAATTATATGGTCAGACTCTGGAAGAAAGGGAAAAGCAAATTGTATTCAGAAACAGTATTTATACAAAACATCAGTTTGATCATAAATATATTAGTGGGAAACCTTCAAAAGCAGGACAAAAAGTAAGTATCACAACTTATTCAAGAAAAGGAGATATTCTTGAGAAAAAATATTTGAATTCGAAGGGTGAAGTAACAAGCTGGGAGAAATATGAATATGATAATGATGGAAACAGGATACTTTATGAGCGGGAGAGCAGTAACAGTAAATACAAAAAAGCTTCAAAATACAATGAGAACAAACAAACCATACTGGAGGCAGGTTTTAGTGGAGAAGAAAATTTCAGAACAATATATTCTTATACCAACTCAGGCAAACCATTGGAAATAGTGAGATTTATTAATAACAACATAGAAGAAAAACTTGTTTATAAGCATTTGGGCAATAATGCCATGGTGAATATTTATACCAAAGGTACTTCACTGACTTCAAAACTGAAGCTGGTTTATAACAGCAAAGGAAATATCATTGAAGAAACTGTTCTGAGTGTTGATGACAGGGAATTGGAGAAGAAGATCTTCAAATACAATAATTTATCACAATTAATTCTTGAGGAAAAGACAAGAAGTGGTAATTTCTATTACAGAATAACAAACAATTTTGATTCAAAAGGTAATCTGACACAAGTGTATGAAGAGACGCTGGCAAAGAAAAAATACCTTAAAAAAGAATATATTTTCGACCCTTCCGGTAATCTTGTTACATACAAATGGAGACGCAACCCTGATGATGAATTCAATGTGAAAAATTATACTTATGATTCCAGAGGGATTTGTCTTACTGAACAAACCTATTATCCAAACACCAGGTATAAATTAATGTCTAAATTTCAATATACATTTTATTAATTCTGAATGAATGCTTTTACATATCCATCCCGAGAATCCTGGTAAACGACAAATATTACAAGCAGTTGAGGTATTAAAAAAGGGAGGCGTTATTATTTATCCGACAGATACTGTATACGGACTGGGTTGTGATATTTCCAAATCGAAAGCCGTTGAGCGCATTGCCAGGATCAAAGGGGTGCGACTTGAAAAAACACATTTCTCATTTATATGTCATGACTTAAGCCATTTGTCAGTTTATACTAGGCATATTAATAATCAGACTTACAAAATAATGAAAAAATATCTGCCGGGGCCTTTTACATTTATTCTTCCTGCAAATAATAACGTCCCTAAAATATTTAAGAACAAGAAAAAGACCATTGGCATTCGCATCCCAAACCATAATATTCCGTTACAAATTGTGAAAGAACTGGGCAATCCCATACTCACTACCTCCATTCATGATGTTGACAGGTTGATTGATTATACGACAGATCCTGAGTTAATCCATGAAAATATGGGACACGAAGTTGATCTGGTAATTGATGGAGGATATGGCAATATTGTTCCTTCAACCGTTATTGACTGTACATTGGAAACTCCTGTAATATTGAGAGAAGGATTGGGAATTTTTGAAGAGTGATTTCTACTTTTTCCAGAAGGTAGGCGTAAATAGTACCAGAACCGTAAAAAGTTCCAGTCTGCCCACCAGCATCAAAAAGGATAAAAACCATTTGGTGACATCGTTAAAATGTGAATAGTTCAATGCAGGTCCCACATCACCTATTCCTGGTCCAATATTTCCAAGAGTAGCTGCAACAGATCCCATTGATGTTTCAAGATCATATCCCATAAATGAAACCACAATAACTCCAATAACGGCAATCAAGAGATAGACCGAAATAAAAGCAAGAACATTCGTAATAATCTCAGGTTTAACCGCCTCCCCATTCAGCCTTACCGGAACAATCGCATTGGGATGTATTAAACGTTTTAACTCAATCAATCCATTCTTTAACAGCAGGACTATCCGGACTATTTTTATACTTCCACCTGTTGATCCCGCAGATCCCCCGAAAAACATGAGAATCAGCAAGAGAATAATCGCTGAGGGCATCCAGGAAAGATAGTCTGCTGTTGCATATCCCGTAGTTGTAATAATGGATACAACCTGAAAAAGGGAATCTCTGAATGATTTTTCAATACTTTGTTCAGGTACGGTAAATACCAATATGATGGTTATTCCAAGTGTAAATATTCCAATGAAAGAAAGAAAAGCCCGGAACTCTTCATTTTTCCATATATTTTTAAACTTAAAATGCATGATGAAGTAAGATAATGCAAAGTTTGTTCCTGCAATCATCATGAAAAACGTAATAACATAATGGATGTATGGTGAAGAATAAAATGCTATACTCATCTGTTTTGTGGAATAACCTCCCGTTGCAAGAGTAGTAAATGAATGACAAACAGCATCAAAAAGTGTCATGTCTTTACCAAAAAGAAGAAGGATTACTTCAAGGGATGTAATAATAAAATAAACTCCCCACAAACGTTTTGCTGTTTCCTTAATGCGAGGATGCAATTTATCAGGTGTTGGACCGGGTACTTCTGCTATAAAAAGCTGCATACCTCCAATACCTAAAATTGGAAGTATTACCAGAGAAAGAACAATAATACCCATACCACCCAACCATTGTGTCATACTGCGCCAAAACAACAATCCATGAGAAAGAGATTCAATATCATTCAGAACAGATGCTCCTGTTGTTGTAAATCCTGAAATCGTCTCAAAAAATGCATCTGTATAGGAAGGAATGGCACCTGTTATTAGAAAAGGTATTGATCCGAAAAAAGAAAATAATACCCACCCTATACTGACAATCAGATAGCCTTCTCTTTTGCCGATATTTTTATTGCAATTCCTGAATGTAATCCAAAGTAAAAACCCTGCCAAAGCCGTTGTCAAAGAGGATAGTAAAATATACAATGCATCGTTGTCCCCATATACTATTGACACTGGTGCCGCCAAAAACATAAATGCTCCTTCCAAAATCAACAATACCCCCAGAATAAAGGCTACTACCCGAACATTGATCATAGCAGTTAATTGAAAAATTTATTCACTTTAGAAATTGCGGATGGTAAAGTAAATACAACAACTTTATCACCGGGTTGAATAAGTGTATACCCATTGGCAATAAAGCTTAATTTTCCTCTAATAACACCGCCAACCAATGAATTTTTGGGGAAATTTAACTGGTTGAGTGAAGCTTGTGTAATTTTAGTATCCGGTTTTACATCAAATTCCATTACCTCAGCATCTGTTCCTGTAAGACATTTAACTGAAGCTACAGATTCAGCTGAAGTAAACCGGAATATACGACTGGCAGCAATTAGTTTTTTGTTGATTATGGTATCAATACCCATATTTTCAGCCAAAGAAATATAGTCCAGTATTTCCACTTCACAGATCGTTTTTTTAACACCCAATTTTCTTGCAAGCAAACAGGATAGTATGTTTGTTTCGGAGTCACCGGTTACGGCTATAAAGGCATCCATTTTCTCCAGTCCTTCGTCTATCAGCATATTAACATCTGTTCCATCACCATTTATTACAAGCGTATTGTTTAGCATATTGGAAAGCTTGTAACTTTTTTCCCTGTCTTTCTCAATCAGTTTAATGTTGTGTTGGGCACCGATATCTTTTGCCGTAAGCATTCCAATTCTGCTTCCACCGAGAATCATAAGGTTGCGGACTTCATATTTCTTCTTGCCGGAAGATTCAAGCAAATTTTCAATTCCATCCTGAGTGGCAATTACATATATGAAATCTCCTATATGCAAAACAAAATCGCCATTTGGTATAATTGTTTCTCCATCGCGTGAGATCGCTACGGCACGAAACTCCTGGTGTTCTGCACTTTTACTGATTTCATTCAGACTTTTGTCTGAAATTTTTGAATCTTCATCTATTTTTACAACAAACAAAGACAATTTTCCACCGGAAAAATCAACAATATCAGTGCTGCCGGTTTGATGCAACAATCCTACGATTTCGTGGGAAGCAATTTTTTCGGGGTATATCATGTAATCAATACCCATGCTAACAAAATGCTCTCTGTGCTTGACATACAAATATTCCTGGTTATCAATACGGGCAATGGTTTTTTTTGCACCTAGGCGTTTGCTTAAAATGGATGCCGTGATATTGGTTTCTTCATTCCGTGCTACGGAAATAAACAGATCAGCCTTTTTGACACCGCAGTCCAAAAGATCAGATATTGATGTGGCAGAACCCGCACGAGTCATAACATCAAGACTCCCTCCAACCTGGCGGAGTTTGTTCTCATCAGGATCTATTAAAACAATATCATGATTTTCCTGGCTAAGCATCTTAGCCAAATGAGATCCTACCGCTCCCGCTCCGGCAACAATGATTTTCATCGATCTTATCTCTTAATAACCCCAGCAAAGTAAACCAATCTTAAAATAATAAACTAAAAGATTTTTATTTTTCTCTGCAAAATGAAGATTAAAAATTTGTTTCTCTGACAGTTAATCCTAAAATGTTTTGAAATAGAATCCTGAAACACGAATTCAGGCCCATAAGCAATTACTCCCATAATTCATGAAATGCACCATCAACAGTAACATCGATGAATTCTATGCCTTTCTCATTGGCAAATCTATTCCATGCAAAACACAAATTATGAGAAATTTTATTACTAATAATGATTTTCTGTGGCAAATGAGAAGCAAATTCAAGTTGCTCCGGATAGACTGAATTTTCTCCCAGAACTAACCAATCGCTGTCATTGATCACAATTGTTCTGTCTGTTACCCCTTTCCCGTTATCTTCAATTAATGTGACCCTTTTTTTAAAGAACTGAATATCTATTCCTGAATTTGTATGCGATATTTTTAAATGCTCCCCAGTCAAACCGGAATATAAAGGAATATTGTCCAGATTAATATTTTCTGTCGTTTTCAAAACTTGCCTGCTGACCTGAAAATTTAGGTTCCAATGTACTATTTTCTCTATATATTCATGTTCGATTTCATTAAAAAACAGTACATGATTGTGCCCGTCAATACAACTTAAGACAGTATTTTTCCCATAATTGTATACCAGAATTTCCTTTTTCTGATCAAAGTACTTGTATGTCACTATGTTCTGTAAAATAATCCATGCAATCCAAATTCCTGCAATATATGCAATGTGGACTTTCCCGTATTTCACAATTGCAATGAGTATTGCTACAATAAAAACATATGTCATAATAAGATGAATTGACTCAAACCTGATATCAGGAATTACAGCAAGTGGCAGTTTCTCTATACCTTCGATGAATGCATTCAGTATTTTTAAGAACTTATCTAACCCAACGGATATGATTTTTGCCATAGGATCAATTGCCAGGAATAAAAAAAATAGCATGGCAGTGATCATTATCATCCAAACCAGAGGGACAACAAAAATATTTGTAAGCCAAAAATATACCGGGAACTGATGAAAATAATATAAACTCAATGGAAATACCGAGACCTGTGCTGCAATACTAACTGTTGTTAATTGCCAGATACGATCCGGGATTTCATACGTAAAATTTATCATATCAAACAACCTTGGTTGAAGGAACACAATCCCCAGAACAGCAAGATAAGAGAATTGAAAACCTACTTTGAACAGTTCCATCGGATGAATCACCAGTGCAATCATAGCAGAAGCTGCCAGAAGATTATACGCATTTGTTTGCCTGCTTAAATTTCTTCCTAACAAAAACAGCGTAAACATTAGTGAAGCCCTTACAACCGAACAAGATAGTCCTGTGATCAATGCAAAAAACCAGATCGAAAAAAGAATAAGAACCAATCTGAGCACTCTGATAAACAAGGTCTGATTTCTTCTCCAGAGAATCAAACTCAAAAACATGTACAATATCCCAACATGCAAACCTGAAACAGCCAGCACATGCATCACACCTGCAATGGCAAATTTATTTTTCATCTCTTCATCAAGAAATTCCCTGTTGCCGGCGACAAGAGCTGAAATAACTGCAAGTTCATCATTTTCTATTCCATAATCGATGAAGCTTTTAATAATCTTTTTTTGTATGAATGAAGCAAGTCTCCTTAATTTGTATTTGCCTGTGTTTGCGCCAAACCGTATCTTATTGACAGATACATAACATGCATAAAATATTTTTTCATTGCCCATATAGTTTTTATAATCAAATTCTTTCGGATTTCCCCTGTTTTTTAACCTGTGTAACTTTGATATCAGGCAAACAGAATCCCCAATTTCAGGAATTTTCATCGTAGAATCCCTGAATATGAATACTCGTATATTTTCATTTACGGATACCTTTTTATCCTGAAAACTATAGTTTTGAATATGACAGTCAACTTGTATATAACGGTCTGTTACTTCCGGTGAGTTTTTCACAATACCATCAATAAAAATAGCATGATCAGGAAACTTATGCATGGAATTTGCGAGTGAAAAAGAAAATAGCCCACACAGAAAAAACCCTCCATACAAAATGGTGACTTTTCTTATCCTATGATATTCCCGATTAAGAGTGAAAAATCCGATGAAAAGAATTGTAACAATAAAGGCAATACCAATCAATAACAAACAAAAAAAATCAGGGCGAAAAATTGAAGCAGCAAGAATTCCAAGAATGTATGGAATAAGTATTCGTACGAATGGTATTTGTTTAAAATCGATGTGCGAATTCATGCCCTGTAACGCTCTTTTAAAAAATATTCCGAACTGTATCCGAATGTCGTTTTATTGACAAAACAATATGTAATTTTCCCTTGCAAAAAACAATAAGAGATGCTTTTTCTTTTAAGCTATTCTCTTACCTTCGTAAAACAAATAGTACATGATACCGGATTCATTGTAAGTCAAATTAAATTAAAAGAATAGAAAATGGCAAATTTGAAAACCATTTATTTGGGTATTGAATTAAAAAACCCGGTTATTGTTGGAGCCAGCAATCTTGTAAATAACCTGGAGAACATAAAAAAAGTTGAAAAGGCCGGTGCCGGTGCGATAGTTTATAAATCTTTGTTTGAAGAACAAATACAGCTCGAAAGCGCCCAGCTGGATGATAAACTGCATGAATACAGTGAGCGAAACGCAGAAATGATTAACCTTTTCCCAAACATTGAACATGCCGGCCCTGAAGAGCATCTGTTCAATATTGCCCGCGTAAAAAAAACCATTAACATCCCTCTTATTGCCAGCCTGAATGCCATTATTAAAGAAACATGGATCGACTATGCAAAGCAAATTGAAGACATGGGAGTTGATGCCCTGGAATTGAATTACTATTATGTTCCCCGCGATGTTGATCTTGACGGACATACACTGATCAATGAACAGGTAGAAATTCTGAAATCAGTAAAAAGCGCTGTGAAAATCCCTGTGAGCATTAAACTAAGTCCTTTTTATGCAAATCCGCTTAACCTGGTGAATAAGCTTGATGCTGCAGGAGCAGATGGATTTGTATTGTTTAACCGCCTGTTTCAGCCTGAAATTGATATGGATAAGGAAGAACATTATACTCCTTTTAATCTGAGCACACCGGAAGATAACAGGTTGCCACTACGATTCGCAGGTTTGCTTTACGACAATGTGAAAGGAAGTATCTGCAGCAATACAGGTATTTTTACCGGAAAAGATGTTGCCAAAATGATACTTGCCGGAGCCGATTGTGTACAGATTGTAAGTACTATTTACAAGAATAAGATCGATTACATCGGCACCATTGTGAAAGATCTGAACGACTGGATGGATAGCAAAGGATACAAAACGCTGAATGATTTCCGCGGAAAACTCTCCAATAAAAAAATCAATGATCCTTTTGTTTATAAGAGAGCACAATATATTGATCTCTTGCTAAAATCAGAAGAGATACTTGTGAAACACCCTGTGAGATAAATTGAGTACCAAGCCGAGTCATTCTATTGTCAAACCGGAGAAACCGGTTGTATTATATAGGCATTATACAATCTGAGGTACCGTTTTTGTGCTCAATGAGTACATAGAGTTCGCAGATCTCCTATTATTTCACTAATTTGGTCTTATAGGCGACACTGGCTTTCCCTTTGGCAATATCATTCAGTTTTCCCTTAAGTATTTTTCTCTTTAACGGGGCTATTCTGTCAATAAACAAAATACCTTCAAGGTGGTCGTATTCGTGCTGTATGACTCTTGCCTTTAACCCATCGTAAGTTTCGTCGAAGAAATTGAATTCCTCGTCGTAATACTGTACCCTTATTTTTCCCGGACGATCCACATCTTCACGAATATCAGGCAAACTCAGACAACCTTCAGTGTATGTGAATATTTCGCCTTTTTCCTCGATTATTTTTGGATTTACGAATGCTTTTCTGAATCCTTCCAGATCAGGATCATCTTCGGCCAGGGTTGTGGTATCGATAACAAATATACGAATTGACTTGCCAATCTGAGGTGCAGCAAGACCAACTCCATCCGTAACATACATTGTTTCAAATATGTTGTAAACAAGCTGTTTGAGTTCGGGATAATCTTTGTCAATTTCCTGCGAAATCTTACGCAACAAAGGTGATCCGTATACAACTATCGGATAGATCATAGTTTATAAAATTTAAATCTTTTCCTTTATTTCCATATAAGACTGCAGCAATATTGTTGCACTTACTTTATCTATCAATGCTTTATCCTGTCTTTTCTTCCTTTTTAATCCTCCGTCAATCATTGCCTGAAAGGCCATCTTTGAGGTAAAGCGCTCGTCCATCAGGTAATATTTTTTGTACGGAAATTCCTTTTTGAAGTTAGTAATAAATGCATTCACATACCGAACAGATTCTGAGGCCAAATTGTTCATTTGCTTCGGATAACCGATGACAACCAGATCAACATCTTCAGCTTTAAAATAATTTTTAAGAAATTCTATTGTTTCATGAGCTTTAACGGTTTCTAATCCGTTAGCGATCATCTGACCGGGATCAGTTACAGCTATTCCTACTCTTTTCCGACCATAATCAATAGATAGTATCCTGCCCATTTACCTCAAGGATTTGAAAAACGATAATAGCAATAAGATTTCATAAATACAAAACATCAGGGCTGTCAAAGTAGTCTGCATAAAAATTCAGATATTTTGAACAGCCCTGCAATATTGATTATACCAGACGTTTATTCTTTCCCAAAATCCATACCAGCCATGCGTTTGTAGCTTTCATACCTCCACTTTGCATTTTCTTCGGCTGCAACAAATAATTCTGCAGCTTCTTTTGGGAATGCTTTCTTTAAAGAAGTATACCTGACTTCGCCACTGAGAAATTCCTGGAATTCTGCCCAGTTTGGTTCTTTTGAATCAAGCTGGAACGGATTCTGTCCTTGCTTCTCAAGCAAAGGATTATATCTGAAGAGATGCCAGTATCCTGCTTCAACAGCACGTTTTTCTTCGTCCTGGGATTTTCCCATTCCTGCTCTTAATCCATGATTAATACATGGCGAATAAGCAATTATCAATGATGGTCCCGGATAGGATTCAGCTTCTCTCAGAGTTTTCAGGTATTGGTTCATATTTGCTCCCATAGCTACCTGTGCAACGTAAACATAGCCATATGTCATTGCCATGGCGCCCAGATCCTTCTTTCGTACTTTTTTCCCCGATGCGGCAAATTTGGCTACAGCACCCACCGGAGTAGCTTTCGAAGCCTGACCTCCTGTGTTGGAATACACTTCCGTATCCAGAACAAAAATATTGATATCATCTCCTGATGCTATCACATGATCTAAACCTCCATACCCGATATCATAGGCCCAGCCGTCTCCACCGAAAGCCCATACCGATTTCTTGATCAGGTATTGTTTGAGATCAAGTATTTCTTTTGCCAAAGGATCTTTTTCTTTTTTTAATGCTGCAAGAACTTTATCAGATGCGACTTTTGATTTTTCAGCATCATTTTTCCCTTCTATCCATTCAACAAAAGCTTCCTTTGTTCCGGATGCAATTTTCCCTTCTTCAAGGCATTTCTTCATTTTAAGTTCAATGCGGTCGCGCATTTTATTGATTCCCAATGTGAATCCATATCCATATTCCGCATTGTCTTCAAACAGGGAATTAGCCCATGCAGGCCCCTTACCCTCTGCATTTGTACAGTATGGTGTTGAAGGTGCCGAACCACCCCAAATGGAAGAACAACCTGTAGCATTGGCAACGAGCATACGGTCACCATAAAGTTGAGTGATAAGCTTTACATAGGGAGTTTCACCGCAACCAGCACACGCCCCGGAAAATTCAAACAAAGGTTGAGCAAACTGACTGTTTTTAATGTTTTGAGTAATATCAAAACGATCGGTTTTATAACTGACATGATCAATCATATAATCCCAATTCTCAATTTCTTTCCTTTGAGAATCCAGTGTTTTCAATACAAGGGATTTCTCTTTCGAAGGACAGGTTTCCACACAAACGCCACATCCCGTACAGTCTAAAGAACTTACCTGTATACGGTATTTAAGTTCTTCCAGTCCTTTCCCCCTGGCTTCCAATAATACTGCGCCTTTTGGTGCTTTTGCAGCTTCAGATTCATTCAGCAGGAACGGCCGGATACATGCATGAGGACATACAAATGCACACTGGTTGCACTGAATACAATTTTCAGGTATCCATTCAGGCACATTGACAGCTACTCCGCGTTTTTCATACACAGTGGTTCCTGCCGGAAAAGTACCATCTTCTCTATCGACAAAAACACTGACAGGAAGATCATCTCCTTTCAGTGAATTGATTGGAATCGTCACATTCCTGACAAAGTCCGGTAAATTACCAGCTTCTTCAACTTTCTTTTTGCATTGAATTTTTGCCCATTCGGTAGGTATTTCAATTTTTTGTAAATCACCTCCATGGTCAACAGCAAGATGATTCATTCGCACAATTTCTTCACCTTTCTTCCCAAACGTTTTCTTAATGGCCTTTTTCATTTCATCAACGGCTTCTTTATATGGAATGACATTGGCTATCTTGAAAAAAGCCGATTGCATGATGGTGTTTGTACGATTGCCAAGCCCGATCTCTGCGGCAATTTTGGTGGCGTTGATTATGTAGAAGTTGATATTCTTTTCTGCCATGTATTTTTTCATCGAATCAGGAAGACGTTTTTTTGTTTCCTCTTCGTTCCAGATACTGTTTAAAAGAAATGTACCCCCTTTTTTCAATCCTTTCAGCATATCGTATTTATCGAGATAGGAAGAAACATGACAGGCAACAAAATCAGGTGTATTAACAAGATAAGTTGAACGGATAGGATCATCGCCAAAACGAAGATGTGAAGTAGTAATCCCACCTGATTTTTTTGAATCATAGGCAAAATAAGCCTGGGCATATTTATCTGTACTATCCCCAATGATTTTTATCGAATTCTTATTTGCACCAACAGTACCATCTGAACCCAATCCGTAAAATTTGGCTTCGAATGTACCTTTGTGATCCAGACTTATTTCTTCCTTCATGGGCAATGAAGTGTAAGTAACATCATCAACAATACCCAGTGTAAACCTGTTCTTCGGTTCTTTCTGTTCAAGATTTTCATATACTGTCATGATCTGAACAGGTGTAGTATCCTTTGAGCTCAACCCATATCTTCCGCCAATGATTAAAGGAGCATTCTTCTTACTATAGAAGGCTTCGCACATATCGAGGTGAAGCGGTTCCCCGTTTGCGCCGGGTTCTTTGGTCCTGTCAAGAACAGAAATACGTTTAACACTCTGGGGCATTACTTTCATCATGTATTTGACCGAAAATGGCCTGTAAAGATGCACAGTGATCATCCCCACTTTTTTACCTTGTCTGGCCAGATAATCTATTGTTTCTTTAATTGTACTGGTAACAGATCCCATGGCCACAATGATATTCTCAGCCTCAGGATCACCATAGTAGGTAAAAGGATGGTATTCCCGTCCGGTAATCTGGGATATTTTCTGCATGTATTCTTCAACCAGATCCGGAACAGCAAGATAAAATTTATTGGCTGCTTCTCTTGCCTGAAAAAAGATATCCGGATTTTGCGCAGTTCCGCGAGTCACAGGATGATCAGGATTTAAGGCTCTCAGTCTGAATTCCTGAAGAGCTGTATAATCAACAAGCTTCGCCATCTGTTCTGTAGTGGGAGCTTCAACTTTCTGAATCTCGTGTGAAGTACGGAAACCGTCAAAGAAATGCAAAAACGGTATTCTCGATTTTATCGCTACCAGGTGGGCTACAGGCCCTATATCCATGATCTCTTGAATTCCACCTGAAGCCAGCATGGCAAATCCGGTATGTCGTGTGCTCATCACATCGCTGTGATCACCAAAGATAGAAAGTGCCTGAGCAGCCAGGGTACGTGCCGAAACATGAAATACTGCGGGCAAAAGCTCACCGGATATTTTATACATGTTGGGGATCATCAATAACAGTCCCTGAGAAGCGGTAAATGTTGAAGTCAGAACTCCCGACTGCAAAGAACCATGAAGCGCACCTGATGCCCCGCCTTCCGATTGCATTTCACTCACCTTAACTACTTCTCCGAATATATTCTTCAATCCGTTCGCTGACCACTCATCTATATATTCTGCCATGGTAGACGAAGGAGTAATGGGATAAATAGCAGCAACTTCACTAAACATATACGCAACATGAGAAGCTGCATAATTCCCATCGCATGTAATAAAATTTTTATCAGCCATACTAATTCGCTTATTTTTAATACTTTAACTAATCTTCCTGAAAATAAATTTACAAAAATAATAAAATCGTTATTTATCGATACTCTAAGGAGAGTATTTAAAGCTTATTCATTTTGATTTCAAATAAGCTGTACATTCAACTAAAAAAGGGTGTTCTCAGTTGCAGGAGACACCCTTTGTATATTCATCAGAATTCATTTATTCCCCGTTCATTGAAATCAGGAATTCTTCATTGCTTTCAGTTTTTGCCAGTCGATCTCGCAGAAACTCCATGGCTTCGACAGAATTCATATCTGTAAGGTATTTTCTGAGTATCCAGATTTTGTTCAGAATATTTTTATTCAACAAAAGATCTTCTCTTCTGGTACTTGAAGCTGTAATATCAACAGAAGGATAAATTCTTCGATTTGAAAGTTTTCGGTCAAGTTGAAGTTCCATATTACCTGTTCCCTTGAACTCTTCAAAGATCACATCATCCATTTTCGATCCTGTTTCGGTAAGAGCCGTTGCAATGATGGTCAGAGATCCTCCGTTCTCAATGTTTCTGGCCGCACCAAAAAACCTTTTGGGTTTATGTAAGGCATTCGCATCAACACCCCCCGATAATACTTTTCCGGATGCAGGTGCGACAGTATTATAAGCTCTTGCCAATCGTGTTATGGAATCAAGCAGGATAATTACATCATGTCCACACTCCACCATTCGTTTTGCTTTCTCCAAAACAATATTGGATACCCGCACATGGCGCTCGGCCGGTTCATCAAAAGTTGAGGAAATGACCTCTCCCCTCACATTTCTTGCCATATCAGTTACTTCTTCAGGTCTCTCATCAATCAGCAGAATAATCAGGTAGGCTTCCGGATGATTGGAAGCAATTGCATTGGCTATATCCTGTAAAAGGATGGTTTTACCGGTTTTGGGCTGAGCTACGATAAGGCCGCGCTGCCCTTTACCAATGGGAGAAAACATATCAATTACCCTGACAGACATTCCTCCGGGTTCACCGGATCTGATAAGCGTAAATTTCTCGTTGGGAAACAAAGGTGTAAGATAATCAAAAGGTACCCTGTCACGGATATACTCAGGATCACGTCCGTTTATCTCTTCGACTTTTATCAACGGAAAATACTTTTCTCCTTCTTTCGGAGGCCTGATCGTACCTTTTACGGTATCGCCCGTTTTTAATCCGAAAAGTTTTATTTGTGATTGGGATACATAAATGTCATCGGGTGAATTCAGGTAGTTGTAGTCGGCAGAACGAAGAAAACCATACCCGTCAGGCATTATCTCCAAAACACCTGAGTTGCTTATCACCCCGTCAAAATCAAGGATCTTCTCTACTCTTCTTTCATCTGCAAACTTAATTTTTATATCACTTTCGGTAGTAATGGTCTTTGAATTATCAGCAGCTTTTGGAACTTCTTCTTTCCTGCTCTCCTGTAAATCATTATTATTTTTGATATGTTGGTTATTATCATCAGAATACTCGTTTTTCAGGTTAGCCTCTACTTCTGCCACGGCAGCATTAATTCTTTCAGAATCCGATCTAACAGATGTCTTATCTACCCGTTTGCGGCGTGAACGCATTTTTTTATCACCCTGGTTGGTTCTTACATATTTATTGGAATCATTATCCCGCGATGAATACACAGATCTGGCCGGTTTAGCAAGGCTTTCTTTTTTGCTTTCGGTAGCGGATATCGCTTGCTGGTCCAAAATTTTATAAATTAAATCCTGCTTTCGAAGGGTTTCAACTTTTTTAATCTTTAATTCTTTTGCAATCTCTTTTAATTCTGAGACCAGCTTTTTGTTTAACTCAAGAATGTCGTACATAGATATAAAAGGAACTTATATTGTAAATTTCAATTATTAACTAACGGTAAAGCTATTTTCAAAAAGGAGTAGTGTTTTGAACTAGGACTTTCAAAGTAGGAAAATCTCTGCAATAATAAGGATTTACTTATAATATCCAAAATAATATTGAAAATTATTTTTCAAGAATTAAAAGATCAGGAAATTTTACTAATTTAGAAGTTTATTCAGGGTAACAAAAAAACCTTTCTATTCGTATGATTTGGTAGTTGTTGATGGAAAAAATCCCTGCATAAATTAAGTACGGAATTAATCCATACATACTAACCTTCTCATCATGAGACAACTCAAGATCATCAAACAGGTTACTAACCGGGATACACCCTCCCTTGATAAATACCTTCATGAAATCGGAAAGGAAGAGTTGATCAATGCTGAAGAGGAAGTTGAACTTGCAAGACTTATAAAAAAAGGAGACCAATCGGCTCTTAACAGATTAATCAAAGCAAATTTACGATTTGTCGTTTCCGTATCAAAACAATACCAGAACCAGGGATTAAGTCTTCCCGACCTTATCAATGAAGGAAATCTTGGTCTTATCAAAGCTGCCCAGAGATTTGATGAAACCCGCGGATTTAAATTTATTTCTTATGCTGTATGGTGGATCAGACAATCTATTTTACAGGCCCTTGCTGAACAAGCCAGAATTGTAAGGCTGCCTCTTAACAAAATTGGATCCATCAATAAAATCAACAGAACATTTGCTGACCTGGAACAAAAATTTGAACGAGAACCTTCAGTCCAGGAGATCGCACAAGTTCTGGAAATTGCGCCTGAAGAAGTTAAGGAATCCTTAAAAAGCTCCGGAAGGCATGTCTCCATGGATGCCCCCATAACGCAGGAAGAAGATGGCAACATGTACGATGTCATATTAAGCAAAGACACTCCTCCTCCCGACAAAGGATTGCTGAACGATTCCTTAAGAAAAGAAATAGAAAGGGCACTTTCCACGCTTACCTATCGCGAAGCCAACATAATTCGTTTATACTTTGGTCTGAATGGCAAACATCCTCATACACTTGAAGAAATTGGTGAGGAATTCAGTCTTACACGTGAAAGAGTACGTCAGATTAAAGAAAAAGCCATCAAAAGACTAAAAAATGCCACCCGCTGTAAGAATTTAAAGGCATATCTGGGCTAATTATTCATCCACTGTTATTTATTGTGTTCATTTTTTCCTTTCCTGTTTTAGGAATAACCCTATTTTTGCATAGAAATTATTATGAATAATCAATGAAGCGATACATCTCACCATCGATTTTAGCAGCAGATTTCAATAACCTTGAGAAGGAAATACGGAAAATAAACAACAGCAATGCCAGCTGGATACATTGCGATGTAATGGATGGTGTTTTTGTGCCTAATATTTCTTTTGGAGTTCCTGTTATAGAGGCCATTTCCAGGATTGTGGAAAAGCCATTGGATGTACACCTTATGATCGTGGAACCTGCCAAATACATCGATAAATTCTGCAGCATAGGACTTGATATTCTTACCATACACCAGGAAGCTTGCCCACATCTTCAGCGGGGAATACAACAGATCAAAGAAAATGGTGTTAAAGCAGGTGTCTCTTTAAGTCCTCATACACCTGTTACCACGCTTACAGATGTAATAGAAGATCTGGATCTTGTTCTTGTTATGAGTGTAAATCCGGGATTTGGAGGCCAGAAATTTATTGAGAACACCTATCGAAAGGTTGGTGAACTAAAAAATATGATTGAAAAATCAAATTCCAATGCACTCATTCAGGTTGATGGTGGTATTACCATGCAGAATGCCAGACAATTGTTTGATAGCGGTGTGAATATTCTGGTTACGGGTACAACAGTATTTAAATCAAATGATCCTGCAAAAACAGTTGATGAACTATTAGCCGTTTAAATAATTTTTAAGATAACTAAAGGGCTCCGTTAGCTTACCTTTTTTTAATATCGTGGCATTCTCGATCATTTTCGATTTATCCCCGGATAACAATTCAGGCAATACTTTTTCCATCAGGTTTTTTCCAAAATCACAGGAAGAGTCACGGGGCAACTCACCGGGCAGGTTATCTACTGCCATCACTGTTATACAGTTTGTTAAAAATGGCATTGTTTCTTTATGTTGCTGTATATCGTATCCGTAAAACGGAGATTCAATAGTGGAGGCACGCAGAGTAGAAGGAACAGGACCATTAAGGTCACAACTTATATCTGCAATAAGCATTATTTTAAATCGTGGATCTTTCATTTGTTTGCGGGTTAGAAATACCGGAGAACGATTATCCCAGTAATGACAGGGAATAAACACATTTGCTTTTTCAGCAAAAGGAAAGAAAGCAGATTCAAATTCATCAGGATGATCAATAAAATATTGAAAATCAAATGCTTTCCCGAATTTATGTTTTGTATAATGTTCAGGCCCAATTTGACAATACACATACTTATCTTTCTGTTCCAAAAATCTCTCGTGTGTAACCCTTTGTACTCCGGCTTCCTCGAGAATCTCTGTTGCACCCGAAGCAACTCTTCCTTCACCTGTAAGAACTATACGAAGAGAATCCCGAAAGTTAACTTTCCTGAGTTCCGCTTTGATTTCCTGCAAATCATAACATTGATGAGCAGGTTTTAATTCATAGGTCCCGGTGAGTTTTCCATAAGCAATCAATGCATTGTAGGCTCCGACAATTCCAGCCCAAAAACCAAATGCAATCACTCTTGCCGAGTTCTTTTTAAGGTATTCATAATCAATAAGTGTAATACCAAGTTCAGAAGATCTTTTTAGTAATGTTCGATTTTGAGGTTGCTCTTTGGCAGTATGAGAAAAAAAGAAAAAGGTTTTCCCCGGAATAAGGTTTTCCAGGTCGATTTCTTTCACACCAAATAAAGCATCACAATGACTAATATCCCTTACAACCTTAATCCCCAGAGCTTCATAATCAGCATCGGTAAATACACGGTGCTTACTAGACTGGACATAAAAATCATGCTCAGGGAACTTGTGTATTAACCACGCGATTTGTTCAGGAACAAGACAAACCCTTCTATCAACAGGTGTTTTTGTCTCCTTTAAAATGCCCAGTCTCATAAGCTGTCAATTTGATTGAACTATCTAATTTAATCATGTATTTCGGTCTTTCCCACAAAGATTTTGTAAATTTGCAATTGAATTATTGGGGCTGATTTTGGCTTTGACAGCAAGTTAATTGTTAAGTAAGCATGCCGGGCAACGCACGTTAACCCGCTAAACTATTGTGCAACAAATTTAGTTGGCGAATCTAACTTTGCGCTCGCTGCCTAATCGAAGTATAGTAGATTTTTGGCATTATTCCGGTTCTAGGTAACCGGAACGGGCTGTCTCTCCGGAACCTATCCCTGCGGTTTTGGATTAAGAGGCACACGTGAGACAGGGATAGTCTGGCAGACTCCCTTAATGCCGGGCAAAATTTAAGGGGATAAGGTTAAGTTAGGCTGTCTGTTGCCGGACTTAATTCGAAAACCAACAACAGAATAAGCATGTAGAAAGCTTATGGGTTGCTTGTTTGGACCCGGGTTCGACTCCCGGCAGCTCCACGATCAAACAGAAAACAAAAATCTCCTTAAGGAGATTTTTTTACTTTCGAGAACAACCGTTGAAAGAATGCTTTCATAAGGTTGTACGAGAAAGTGAAAAGGCAGGCGAAGCCTGTTTTTGTTTTCTGTTTGCAGTACGTTAGCAACGGGACGGTGAGCGAAGCGAACACCCCCGGCATAAACACAGTGAGAAGGCGAGAGCGAGACATTCTAACTCTGTTTCTCTTCACTCTACACTGAATTAGTTTGGAGCAACACAAAAAGAATGTGTGGGAAGGCGAAGCCTGTTTTTGTTTTCTGTTTGCAGTACGTTAGCAACGGGATGGTGAGCGAAGCGAAAACCCCCGGCATAAACAGAGTAAGAGTGAAAGCGAGAGCAAGACATTCTAATTCTGTTTCTCTTCACTCTACACTTAATTAGTTTGGAGCAACACAAAAATAACGTGTGGGAAGGCGAAGCCTGTTTTTGTTTTCTGTTTGCAGTACGTTAGCAACGGGATGGTGAGCGAAGCGAACACCCCCGGCATAAACAGAGTGAGAGTGAAAGCGAGAGCGAGACATTCTAACTCTGTTTCTCTTCACTCTACACTTAATTAGTTTGGAGCAACACAAAAATAATGTGTGGGAAGTCGAAGCCTGTTTTTGTTTTCTGTTTGCAGTACGTTAGCAACGGGACGGTGAGCTTCGCTCTTCATAACTCAGAAATAATAAAGATAACTTGACTTTTGTAAAGAAGCTTTGTAACTTACCTTAATATATTGTTTTATAGCAATTTAATCTAAGCATAACTCGGCAAAACCTTCCCAACATACATAAATTTTATGTGTTATGCTTAATACTTCTCAAAACAAAAAAACAGGAGGGCAAAATTATGATTTTAGTTATTGGTGCAACTGGCATGCTTGGCAGTGAAATTTGTCGCCAGCTATCCGCAAAAAAGCAATCGATCAGGGCAATGATCAGAAACACATCAGATCCTGCAAAAAGAAAAAACCTGGAGGATCTGGGCGTACAGATTACGCAAGGTGACTTGCGAGACAAATCTACCTTTAAAAATGCTTTGAAGGGAATATCCACTGTAATTACTACGATCTCGTCTATGCCTTTTTCTTATGTCCCCGGAAAAAATGATATCGAAAATGTTGATTTACATGGTATGATTAATCTCATTGATCATGCAAAAGAAACAGGAATAAAACGTTTTATTTATACTTCGTTCTCAGGACAAATTGATCTCAATTTTCCTTTAAGGAATGCGAAGCGCACAATTGAAGAATACCTGAAAAAAAGCGGGATGGTTTATACTATTCTAAGACCAAGTTTCTTTATTGAAGTATGGCTCACTGCTGCAACAGGATTTGATACGGAGCATGGGAAAGTGCAAATATGCGGAGATGGTACCATGCCTGTCAGCTATATCTCCTACAAAGATGTTGCTGAATTTGCAGTGGAAAGTCTGGATAACATGGCGGCAAGAAGTATCACACTCGAATTAGGCGGACCTGAAAAAATCTCACAGTTAAATGTTGTGAAAATCTTTGAGAAAGTCACTGGAAAAAAATACGAACTACAACATTTGTCTCAGGAAATATTAAAATCACAGATAGATACGGCAACCGATCCTATGCAGAAATCATTTTCAGGTTTGATGCTTTGTTTAGCCAATGGTGATCCTATTGACATGAAAAAAATGTGTGGAAAATTTCCTATAAAACTTACTTCAGTTTGGGACTTTGCCAAAAACTTGAAGCTGTCCACTGAGACATATGCTTAAAATTTAACTCATTTAATCTAAAAAAAATAACTATGAGAAAAACGATTTTCATTTTGATTCTTATCATTCCATTCTTTTTTGCAGAATGTACAAAACAGGTCAACGATCCAATTGTGGGTGTATGGGATCTGCAGTATTCCGAATGGTCAACTGCTGATACAATCTTTATTTGCGAACGAAGTGACACAGTAAGGGAAATAAAAGTATTCACCAAAGAACATTATATGTGGGCTTTACAGAATCCGGAAAATATTGCTTCAGGTCAGGATCCAACATCAGCCGGGGCTGGTACCTATGAGCTTCTCGGAGATACATTAATTGAATTATTAATAATATCTCCATGGCTTAGCGAAAACGGGAAAAAGATACCTGCTAAAGTCGAAATTCGAGGAGATACAATGATCCATGTATTTCCTTATCCCGGATATGAAACGGATATCTGGAAAGAATGGACAGGTAAGGAAATCTATGTAAGATTAGAATAATTCAGAACCTGGAGTACTATTTCAGCTTTCAGCCAATTCCTTTTCATGCGTTTATGAATTCAGAAAGGTTTGCTTTATTTCCTGAAAATTTAAGCTGTCCTCTGTTCAATACCTGGGTGATCAGTAATGGTATCTATGAACAGGGGATAGTCTTTTATCAAGAATATACTTCATGATTATCAAAGCATAGCATGCATTCTGCTATTTTTTTTTTATTTTAGGCGCTCAAAGAAAAACTACCCGTTGAATCCTATCAATAAACAGGAAGAAAAAGAGCTGATCATTAGGCTCATAGAAGGAGATGCTGAGGCATTTGAGAAAATCTATTATCTGTATGTTGAACGGGTATTTTATTTTGCCCTTCGTTATCTGAAAGACGAATCTGAAACGGAAGAAATTGTGCAGGAAGTGTTTACCAAGATCTGGGAAAGCAGAATGAATATAAATCCGGACATGTCATTCAGCGGATATATTTTAACCACTGCCAAGAATACGATCTTTAATGAAAACAGAAAAAAAATAAACCATCAGGCATATTGCAATTACATCATTTCTTACCTCCAGAAAAATATGCAGAACGTTGAAAATGAAATTGTATACAATGATCTGATGGAATTATTAAATAAAACCATAGCCAGGCTGCCGTCAAAACGCCGGGAAATTTTTAAATTAAGCCGCTTTCAGGGCCTTCCTTACAAAGAAATATCAAAAAAATTAGCGATTTCAGAAAAGACGATAGAAACCCATATAAGATTGGCATTGCGAGACATTAAAACCGCAATGAAACCAATCCTCGAAAAAATTATTTAATATTGGCAGGTTTATTACCCTCCCGGTTAAGGGAAAAAATCAAACAGATAGTAATGAAAATATGTTGAACAATAAAAAGGCAAAAGAATAATGAAGTATGGATTTTTTGATGATGAGAGAAAAGAATATGTGATAACAAACCCGCAAACTCCCTTTCCCTGGATCAATTACCTCGGCAACAAAGACTTTTTCTCACTGATTTCTAATACGGCAGGTGGTTATAGTTTTTACAAAGACGCAAAATTTCGCCGTATAAACCGCTATCGATACAATAATGTTCCCATGGATAATGGCGGACGCTATTTTTATATCAATGACGAAGGAACGGTTTGGTCTCCCGGATGGAAACCTGTAAAAACAGAACTTGATCATTACGAATGCAGGCATGGTTTAAGCTATACTTCCATAAAAGGAGAAAAAAACGATATTGAAGCCGAAGTCGTATTTTTTGTTCCTTTGAATGCATTGTGTGAAGTGCAAAAGATGAAGCTCACGAACAAGAGCAGCAAAACAAAGAAAATAAAGCTTTTTTCCTTGATAGAATGGTGCCTGTGGAATGCAGAGGATGATCAAAATAACCTTCAGAGAAACTTCTCAACCGGAGAAGTTGAAATTCATGGTTCCACATTGTATCATAAAACGGAATACAAAGAACGACGCAATCATTATGCCTTTTACCATGTAAATGCTCCGATACAGGGATTCGATACAGATCGCGAATCTTTTATAGGATTATACAATGAATTTTCTCATCCGGATGCAGTATTCACCGGAAAACCAAAAAACAGCGAAGCACACGGATGGTCACCCATCGCTTCTCATTGCCTTGAAGTTGAATTGCAACCGGGGGAATCAAAGGAATATATATTCCTGCTCGGGTATGTTGAAAATACAGAAGATAAGAAGTGGGAAAGCAAAGGTGTAATCAATAAAACCAAAGCTAATAGAACAATTGAACAATTCAATTCTTCCGAAAAAGTGAATCGGGCACTAGACAAACTGGCGACATACTGGGACAACCTGCTTAGCAATTACTCAATTCACAGTGGCAATGATAAACTGGACCGCATGGTAAACATCTGGAATCAATACCAGTGTATGGTCACGTTCAACATGTCTCGTTCTGCATCCTTCTTTGAAGTCGGGATCGGCCGCGGTATGGGTTTCCGTGATTCAAACCAGGACCTGATCGGTTTTATCCATCAAATACCGGAACGGGCAAGGGAGCGTATCATTGACATAGCTTCCACACAATTTGAAGACGGTGGAGCTTACCATCAGTATCAGCCCTTAACCAAACGCGGAAACAATGCCGTTGGTGGTAATTTTAATGACGATCCGTTGTGGTTAATACTATCAACTACGGCTTACATTAAAGAAACCGGTGACTTTTCAATTCTCGAAGAGATTGTTCCCTTTGATAATGACGAGAGCAGAGCCAAAACACATTTTGAACACTTAAAGGCTTCATTTTATCATGTTGTCAACAATCTGGGACCACATCAACTGCCCTTGATCGGTCGTGCCGACTGGAACGATTGTCTGAACCTGAATTGTTTTTCCAAAGATCCAAACGAATCATTCCAGACCACGGAAAACCAAACCGGGGGTTCGGCGGAATCGATCATGATCGCAGGTTTATTCGTGGTATACGGAAAAGACTTTGTTGAGCTATGCAGAAGAATCGGTAGAAAAGACGAAGTCGACAACGCACAGGAACATGTTGACAAGATGGTTAAATCAATTAAAAAACACGGATGGGACGGAGAATGGTTCCTCAGAGCATACGATTCTTTTGGCAACAAAGTGGGAAGCAAAGATAATGAGGAAGGTAAAATCTTTATCGAATCACAGGGATGGTGCACAATGGCTGGAATTGGTAAAAACGAGGGTATGTGTGAAAAAGCGCTGAATTCGGTAAAAAAGTACCTGGACTGCGAATATGGAATTGTATTGAATCATCCGGCATTTACAAAGTATGTTATCGAATACGGTGAAATATCTACCTACCCTGCCGGATATAAGGAAAATGCAGGCATATTCTGTCACAACAATCCATGGGTGATGATAGGAGAAACCATGATTGGCAGAGGAGATCAGGCATGGGAATATTTTCGGAAAATTTGTCCTTCCTATCTTGAAGAAATCAGCGATTTGCATAAAACTGAGCCATATGCTTATGCCCAAATGATAGCAGGAAAAGATGCATTCAAACCCGGGGAAGCAAAAAACAGCTGGCTGACAGGCACGGCAGCATGGACCTATTATGTTATTACCCAATATATTTTAGGAGTAAAGCCCTCTTACGACGGTTTGGAAATCTCACCCTGCATTCCAAAAACATGGAAAAGTTATACTGTTTCAAGAAAATTCAGGGGAGCTGTTTATGAAATCAGCATTGACAACTCAGAGGGCGTAAACTGCGGAATCAAAGAACTTACTATAAACGGCGAAACAATGCATAAAAATGTTATCCCTATCCAGAAAGCAGGCACTATTAACAAGGTAAATGTAAAAATGGGATAGTCGGTACTTTTTTTTATATATTCATTAAGGGGTAGATGAATCTTATGTGTAGTTAAGATGTATTAATAGCTATATACAGTGCAAAGAAAAAATCTAAATAAAGAGCTTCTTACTGAGCTTATTATCGGAAATACCGATGCAGATATGTTTGACGAAATATTTAATACTGAAGAGGTTAAATCGTTGATGTACCATCAATGGAAAAACCCTGGTGAAGTGTCGGTTTCAAAAAAACCCGATTTTCATAAACTATTCGATAGAATAAAAGAAAAAACTCATCCGGAAAGTGCAGAGAAATCAGCTAATACCCAGTATCTGATACACGAAATAGATGAACTCAAAACGAATTACAAATCATTAAGAACAAGATTTCGCATATCGCTGGGAATTGCTGCGACCATTATCCTTTTAATGTGCGTTGGAGCAATTTCTTTTATCAATTCCCACAAGGTATTTCAAAAGACATATACAGAGAATATCGCTCCTGCAGGTCACAAATCCCATGTCATTTTACCTGATGGAACCAAAGCTTTTCTTAATTCCGGAACGGTATTGAAGTATGACAACCTTTTTGGTAAAAAATACAGAAAAATTGATTTGGTAGGTGAAGCATTCTTTGAAGTGGAAAAAAATGAAAAGCTTCCATTCACAATTAATACCGTTGATGTAACAGTAAAAGTGGTAGGTACAAAATTCAATATCATGGCCTATGCTAACGATGATTATGTTGAAACCACTGTCACTGAAGGAAAAGTATTTGTTACAGAAAACCACAATCAATCTTCACTGGTTCTGACAGCGAATCAAAAAGCCACGTTTCATAAAAACACTCAACTTCTGCTGCTGAATGATGTAAATCCAAGTCCTTATATTTCCTGGAAAGAGGATGTGCTCACATTTGATAATGAAAATTTTTCAAACGTGATCAAAAAACTGGAGCGATGGTATGATGTAACTATACGGGTTGAAGGGAAAGACTCTATTGTAGACAGGTATACACTGACAATAAAAAGGGAAAGTCTGCAAGAAGTTCTGGAATTAATAAGTCTGACAACAAGTATAGATTACACAATAAAAGACAATAAAGTAATCATCAAATACAAGTAGTAAACTAACACTAACAATAAGAATCCATGAGAAAAAACACCCGCGCTTTACCAGGCTACACATAATCATTCAAAGATGATTTGTTTTGCATTACTAAACTCTATTGAACTTTAATATGCTAATTTTAACTCAAACTACTTTAGAATTATTAACACTCGCTAAGTATGAAGAAACATCTTATTTACCTTAAGAATCAGTTACCGGCAAAAAATACCATGGCTTATAAAATGCTTGGAATAATACTCCTGGTATTTGCCATGAATTTTTCTTCGGTAGCAGCAGGTGAAAGTCTGCTCAGTGAAAGAATTCACCTGAGAGTAGACAACGTAACCCTGAAAGATGCATTAAAGGAGATCGAAAAACAAAGTGAATTCACTTTCCTTTACAATGATGCATCTATTAATGTGAATCAAACGGTATCGGTTAGCGCCTCAGAATTGTCAATCAAGGAACTTCTTGATGAAGTGCTTGACAACAAAGGCATTAATTACACAATTATCGATAACCAGATTGTTCTAACCAAAGCCGTTAAATTGCAGGATGAAAAGATCACTGTCAGTGGTCTGATCACCGATTCGGAATCGGGCGAAGGACTTCCCGGAGTGACGATTGTTGAAAAAGGGACCAGTAACGGTACCATTACTGATCTGGATGGAAATTACACACTGTCGGTAGACAAGGATGCTACCCTCCAGATCTCTTATGTAGGTTATGTCACTGAAGAAGTCCTGGTTGGAGGTCAGACATCAATAAATATGTCTCTTGTACCCGATATTATCAGCCTTGATGATGTAATAGTGATCGGGTACGGTACTGTTAAGAAAAGTGATCTTACCGGTGCAGTAGCATCAATTTCTGCAGAAGAACTTAATCAGGCCGCCGTTTCCGGTCTCGATCAGGCACTCCAGGGAAGAACTGCCGGTGTATCTGTTACTTCCAACACGGGAACTCCCGGTGGCCCGGCCATGGTAAGAATACGAGGTATGGGTACCATTACCGATCCCGATCCTCTTTTTGTTGTTGACGGAATACCTATGAGAGCAGAAGACATAGGTGCTCTTAATCCCGGAGACATTGAATCTACGGAAATACTTAAAGATGCTTCAGCCGCCGCTATATACGGTACTCGTGCAGCAAACGGTGTTGTGATGATCACGACCAAAAAGGGGAAAGCAGGACAAAGCTCTGTTACCTACGACGGTTATGAAGGTGTGCAGATGCTGGCCAAAAAAATTGACCTGCTCAGTGCAGAAGATTATGTAGCTCTCCGTGAAGAAGTTGGACTTGGAGACGATACTGCTACAGCATCTACCGACTGGCAGGATGAAATATTCCGTACCGCACGCATAAGGAAACACCAGTTGTCGTTCCTGGGAGGTACTGAAAATATTCAATATGCTTTTACAGGAAGTTATTACAACCAGGAAGGTATAGTCCGGGGCAGTGACTACGAACGATATACATTACGGGCAAACACTTCTGCGAACATCAAACCCTGGCTGACAATTGGTGAGAACCTCAGCTATATGTATTCAAAACAAAACAGGGTACCTGAGCAGGATGAATGGACTTCTGTTGTTATCACCGCACTTACCATGGATCCTGCAATGGATGTGTTCCTGCCGGATTCACTTAGGGAACAGGATGATAATCCTTACAATCATTATTCGACTTCCAACAGGAATAATGTTCGTAACCCGGTAGGCATCATAGACCGTAACCACAATCTAAACAAGGCAAACAAATTGCTCGGTAATGTTTTCGTTGACTTAAAACCGATTGACTGGCTTGTACTCAGAACATCCCTGGGAGCTGAAATCACCAACACTAATTATGAATTGTTTTTCCCGGTATTTTATGAGTCTGCTGACAATAACCAGGGAGTGAATAATTTATATCGGATCGATTTCAAAACGAACCACCTGGTATGGGAAAATACGGCAACCTTCAAAAAGACCTTTGCTGAAAAACACCAGGTACAGTTGCTTGTAGGATATACCCGTGAAAGTACAAATTATCGTTTGTTCGGATTTGCTGTACAAGATGTTCCTGAAGATCCTGAACTCTGGTATGCTACGAATTCAGGTGTGGCCCCCGAAAACAATGTATTCCAGGATATTACAACGGGAACTCTTGGAAGTGTTAGTATTCGGCCTCCCGCTCCTTTTGATCATGCCCTTGTATCCTATCTCGGAAGGGTTATCTATTCATACGGCAACCTGTTTGATTTCACAGGTTCTATTCGTCGTGACGGTTCCAGTCGTTTTACCGGAGATAAAAAATGGGGATATTTCCCGTCATTTGCTGCAGGTATAAAGATCAGCGAGTTTGGATTTTTCCAAAACGTGGGTTTCATCAACTTCCTGAAAATACGTGCCGGATGGGGCAAACTGGGTAACCAGGAAATAGGTGATTATGGTGCCTACACAAACGTTGAATACCAAATGGATTACACCTTAGGATACGATCCGAATCAGACTGCTTACATTGGTGGTGCCCCCACAAGCATTGGCAACACAAACCTTTTCTGGGAAGAAACGGAAATGACAAACATTGGACTTGATATTAACTTTTTTGAAAATAAACTATCGCTGAATGTGGATGCTTACAAAAGGGTAACCAAGGATATGCTCGCAGAAGTTCCTATACCGCTTGTGGTCGGTGTTCAGGATGCTCCATATGTAAACCGTGGCGAAGTTGAGAACCTCGGTTTGGAATTCAACATCATCCATAAGAACAAATTCGGCGATTTATCATACACCATAAGTGGTAATATAGCCTTCATGAAAAACGAGGTTACCTCGTTGCCGGTTGATATACCAGCAGGTTCGTTCAGGGCTTCTCAATATGCAAGCATGACTTCGGAAGGACAGCCAATAGCAAGCTTTTATGGCTGGGTAACCGATGGTTACTGGCAAAACCAGGCTGAAATTGATGTAGCAAATGCAGGTGCACCTGATGGGTACTACGATACAAGAAATACATCTCCCGGTGATGTGAAATTTGTTGATATAAATGGTGACGGAGAGGTTACAGGCGACGACAGAACTTTCATCGGCAGCCCGCATCCGAAATTCACCTATGGTATCAATATTGATCTTCAATACAAATTTGTCGATTTGAAGATCTTTGGACAGGGTGTTTACGGAAATGATATCTTCTTTGGCCCGCAATACTATCTTGAAAGTCCCAATGCATACTGGAACATGCTTTCAACCATGAACGACTACTGGCAGGAAGAAGGTGATAATTCTGCTGTTCCACGGCTCGATAGAAACAATGCGAACGATAACATGAGATTTTCCGATCGCTATGTATACGATGGCAGCTATTTTAGAATTAAAAACCTGCAACTCGGATTTACCCTGCCAAAAGAATGGTCAGGCAAGATTATGGTCGACAATATCAGGTTGTACCTGGCTGCCCAGAACCTGCTTACAATCAGCAAGTATCCCGGGTTTGACCCTGAAGTTGGAAGAGGAAATGATCAGACTAACGGATCCGGTGTCCTGGATATAGGTATCGATCGTGGTCTTTATCCTCTGGCCAGAAGCTATATGGTTGGTTTAACCTTAACTTTTTAAACGTCTGTGAAAACTTCATAAATCAAGTGATCATGAGAAAATATATTTTAATATTCATTTCCTTATCATTCTTCTTTGTTACATGCAATGATGAGGACTTTTTGAACAAAGAACCCCACTCCCTCACTGACAAAGCCTTTTATACATCAGCTACCGGTGCTTTGCAGGGTTTGAATGCCGCTTACGACATTCTTCAGTTCGGTGAGCGGGTAGAAAGAGTTGAATTTGCAGGAACCGTTTGTTCCGGTGACGCTATGGCAGGTGGAGAACCTGGCGGTAACGATCAGTCAAACCTGCAGAACCTGATGAAATTCCTCATTTTCCCCAACAATGCATTCGTTGCCAATTACTGGACCATGATGTACAGGGGAATTTACCGTTGCAACATCATTATCTCCTATCTGACAGATGAGAGCATTGTATTTGAAACCGGGTTTACAGATGAGTTAAAAACCCGGATTGTTGGTGAAGCAACATTTCTGAGAGGTTTATACCACTTCAAATTACAAATCAATTACGGCGGATATCCCCAGTTGAACGAAGCGGATTATTTTAACGGCGAGCTAATGGGTGTTCCGTTTATTGATAAAGTGCTCCCACCGGAAGAATGGGAACAAACCCGTCCGGAACTGGAAGATACGTGGAGCAAAATAGAAGAAGATTTCGCTACAGCTGCAACTTTACTGCCATCGAAACTTGAATATGCTGCGGAAGATGCGGGCCGGGCTACAAGCGGTGCCGCCCTGGCGATGCTGGCAAAAACTCATCTGTACCAGGAAGAATGGCAGGAAGCTTATGATGCTGCATCACAGGTGATCAACTCCGGCGACTATTACCTGCTGGGAAGCAATGAAGATCCGGGACCTTATACAGTCGAGCGCCTTACAAAGGAAGGCATTGTTGAGGTGGATATGGTTGGATATAAGTACATTTACCAGCCTGAAGCAAACAATTGCCGTGAATCGATCTTCGACGTACAGCATTTTCAGCAGAACTCCGGATATTACCCGGAAGGACAGGAAGGAAATCTAATTCCCCAGTATTACGGCCCAAGGGCGGTCTGGGCATACGACAACAACGGAGATCTGGTGGAAACAGAATATTTCTGGGGTTTTATTTTGCCCACTGACTATTTTATAAGCACCGCATATGCCGATATTGGTTGTGAACCAACACCGGGCAATATCCTTGATCCAAGGTACAAGCTAAGTGTGGTTGACAAAGGGGATTCGGTACCGTATATCTATACCAACGAAACCCTTCGTGCAATGTATCCCGACTCACTTGTATATGATTCCTGGTATAACTGGCCGACACCGGGCAGGTGTACATGGAAATATTTTACTGATCCTATATTCTCAACAAATACACAAAGTTTGGGTGATTATCCTCAGAACACCAAGTATATGCGTTACGCCGATCTTTTGCTAATAGGTGCCGAAGCTGCGGTACATATCGGTCAGACCACCGATGCCCTTGCATGGATAAATAAGGTAAGGGAACGTGCCCGTAATTGCGGAACAACAGGATATCCTCAGCCACTGTCGTCAGTAACTGTTGAGGATATATGGGCCGAACGCCGCGTAGAACTGGCATTCGAAGGTCATCAGTTCTATGATATTGTTCGTACAAAAAGGGCTCAGCAGGTTCTGAAGGAAGATGCTATGAATTATGCCACTATAGAAAATCCCGTCACCTCGGAAGATGGCTACCAGCAATTCGGAGATGCCTTTGAGCTTCAGAAGCATGAGATCTGGCCTATTCCTGAAATTGAAATGGACAATAGTGCCGGTTCAATTGCCCAAAATCCGAGATATTAACAGGATATTCAACAATTGGCGCTTTCAGGGCGCCAATTGTTGTTCTCAAAAAGTTTCAATTGCTTATTCCGGTTCAATGAAAAAAGATTCAATTGTAAAAAAATAACCTGAAATTTGCTATAAGTCAAGAAAATTAACTATAATTGTACTAATTCATAATTAATCGTATTACTAATTTTAACTTAAATTATCAGTATTATGAAAAAACAATTACTAAACCTGTGCCTTATGGGAGCTGCTTTAATGTTCTCCGGCACAATTTTCGCACAAGCTGACACGCACCCTTCTGATACTTTGGATACTCCTCCTGCTAAGTATGAGATCCCCGTGCGTGAGATGGAAATCCCTGCAGCTGGTACCGATATCGATGTTAACGGATTTAACGACGGTGAAGGTTACAGCGTTCTGCAGGATGTTCACGTATTCAATCATACCGGTTTAACCGGTGGAGATGCCGATTACGATGCAAATTTCAATGTTTGCTGGGATATGGATTATCTCTATTGGTATGTTGAAATAAGCGATGACGTTGCACACGAAGCAGCTCCAGATGATGAAACCTGGACATTTGACAATATCGAGCTCTTCATTGACCTGGATACAGGCTGGACAATTTCTCAGTACAACAACGGAGCAACTCCTGAAGAAGGATTCGAAAACATCCGTCAGGTGCGTATCAACCGTGGTGAACTGGGTGTATCTGATCCCGGTCTTGCTGCTGCAGAAGACTGGCTGTATATAGAAGGAACAAATGGTGCCAGCGGATGGAGCGTAGAACTGGGTATGCCCTGGTCTTGTACTTTGGTGGAAGGTGATCTTCCGGAAGATATCTATACCTATGCTATCGGACTGGATTTTTCAGGTGCTGATTCGGACGGTTCAGATCCCGGCCCGACTGGTGCAAGAGACGTTCAGACTAGTTGGGACACTGAAAAAGCTATGACCCCTGATAATGCATGGTTCCACCGAAGCTGTTTCGGACTGGTTTCATTAGAAGAACAACCAGAAGCAGCTCCTACTGCAGTAGCTTCAGAAGGTATACAGGCATTCCCGAACCCCGCTTCAGTCAATATCAACTTCGCAGTTGAAGGTTTATCAACAATCGAAATTTACAGCATCACCGGTGCTCAGATAATGGTTGTTGAAAATTCAAATGGCCAGAATATTGATATTTCTTCTCTGTCAAGCGGCCTGTACATTGCTAAGATCGGTAATGTAACAACCAAATTCAGAGTTAAATAATTTTAATGACCTGATACAAAAAGGTGCTCAATGAGCACCTTTTTTTTTGCTCTTCCACAGATACATAAGAAATTCGAAGCAACTGTTTTCCTGTTCTGAACAAATACAGGAATTGAAAGATTCAACCTTTATAATAGAAATTTATGTATATGTTCAGCATGTAACCATAATTAAATAAGGTAATAAGGTTACAATAATGTTATAGACTCTTTCTACTAAGGTTATTTGTCTGAAAGTAAGGCTTATATTTTTAACCATATTAGAAAAATTATCCAAATAAAGCCAACCTTATTACTTTAACGTGAGTTCGACATAAGAAATAGGAATCTTCCTTGAATATGCAATGTCTTTGTGGCGCATACAGACTGAATTCTTCGAAATAACAAACAGAATGCGCCAGATTCTTCTTTTCATATTACCCAGGGCGATGCCTGCCAGTCCGGCAGGCTGGCCCTGGGCTAAATTATTTTTACCTTACAGGCAAAATGATCACAGGTTAAGGCTGAAAGCCTTTATGAATTGAAGCTCCGCGCAGCAGGCTGTCGCGGAACTATTCTCACGAGCATAGCGAGTAACCTTCGATCCCAAAAAAGGAATAGTACTTTTGTTTTATTTGTTT
>Ga0307432_1000064_pt1 | contig 93440 bp, 77 predicted proteins | sample SalMarWE160150MG_FD_202158 | JGI IMG/M metagenome (GOLD analysis project Ga0307432, IMG submission 202158) | Salt marsh sediment microbial communities from the Plum Island Ecosystem LTER, Massachusetts, United States - WE1603-150 | ecosystem: Environmental > Aquatic > Marine > Intertidal zone >...
AAAGTGAATTGCAAAATCCACCGCCAGTCCCAGCGTCATCGAGCTCAGTATCGCAACAGGCATATCGTAATCCTTACCAACCAATCCTACGGCTCCATATATAAAACCAATTGTTATGGTCAGCGGGACCATAGACAGCAATGCCCATAATGATGAGCGGAATAAAATTATCATCATCAAAAGAACAATCAGGAAACTACCTGAAAATGCTCGCAACATACCAACCACCATCTTGTGCTGCCAGATAACGTTAATGTAAGTTAATCCAAACCACTCATAGTTTAACGGTACAGACGGCGGGTTATTAGCGATGTAATTGTCAATCGTTTTTACCACTTTTGTCATATCTTTATTGTCGCCGCTTTTTAATTGAACCCAGATACTGCTTTTGCGATAGTCGGGCGTGACAAAATGCCACAAATCGCCAGGCCGATGACTGGATTGGAAAGTAATCATACATTGAGCAACAGCGTTAGAAGTGTCGGGAATACGAAACTGCTCGTCTTTGCCTTCAAGCAATTCACGGTGAACTGTTTTTATAATATCGGCCAGCGAGTTGGATTTGCCCACAATTTCTGTTTTTAACAATGCTTGCTGTAATTTGGCTTGGTATTCAAGCACAGACGGATTCTTGAAGACCTGATTTCGCTGTTCTTGCTGAGCTACAAACAGACTCGCCTCACCCCATGCATCGATAGCATATTCCTCTACCTGCTTGGACTTTTCAGCTACTAAATGCGAGATTTTCTCAAAAGCTTCCCGGCGGCTTTGGGCAGTTTTTGCTGACTCATCGGTGATTTTCTGCAACTCGGCAAAAACTGTCGCTGCTTGTGGAAAGTCAGTTTCCAGTTTCTTAGCTTGTGCTCTGGCCTGTTTATTAAAATCATCAATAAAATCTTCAGGGCTGAATTTCTTATCTTCAGCAGTAAGTGCCAGATATGCCATATAGGTCCCGCCGAAATGCTTGTTAAGCACCCTGTCAGCTATTCGAATAGGATGGTTCTTTGTGAACCATTTTATAGGATTGTCGTTGATGGTGATTCTGCTAATGCCATAAATTGCAATTACGATAACGACTGTGGTAAGAATCAATACATATTTGGCCCAGCGGTAAGTTGCCAAGCCCAACCATTGCAGAAACCTGCCCATTGCCGAAATATGGCTGCCTTCACCTTCAGTATGAACAATGCCAAACTTTTCGAGGGTTTCAGGTCTTATGAACATTACATAAGCTGGTATAAACATAATCGTTAGTGCCCAGGCGAACAGAACACCGATAGCGACGAAGACGCCGAAAACCTGTACAGGCGGAATAGGTGTCAAAGCCATTGAGGCAAAACCAGCCATGGTCGTTAAGGAAGTGTACAACATCGGTAAAAACAACTCATCCATCACGCTTAGAATTGTTTTCCGTCTGTCTTTGGTCTGTTGATATCGCTCAAAGAACTCACTGATAATGTGAACTGAGTTAAGCACGGCAATAGGCATAATGAATATAGGAATCATGCTGCTCATTATATGTACGGGGAAGCCTGCGATTATAAGTATTCCCACCGTGCAAATAACCGACACCATAGCTACAATCATTGGAGCGATAATAAGCACCAGTTTGCGGAAAAAAATAAGCATCAACAGGAAAATAACAGCCATTGCCGCCGGAGCAGAAATTGCCATCTGCTTGAACATCTCCACACCGAAGGTATCTTCCGCTACAGGCAGGCCTGTAATGTGGTATTTCTCAGACCCGTTGAAAGTCGCTATTTTTTTCTTCAGTGCCGATGATACACGATAACTTAAATCTTTACTCGTTAGTGGTAAATAAATGCAGATTGCCTTGCCGTCTTCGGAAACCAGTGTGCCGTTAAGAAATGGTATCCGCTGAGCTTTTTGGCGTATGGCTATAGCATCTTCTTTTGTCTTTGGCGGCTGCGGCATCAGCCACTCAAATTTTACTACCCCAAGGCCACCCTGCTCTATATTATCCACAGTTGATGGCGCAATCAGGTCAACCTCAACAACGCCGATTTCTTTGTCGTCCTCCTGCCAATGAAGTGTCTTGGCATATTCGGTTAGTTCATAGATATTTCTCAAAGTCTCCGGATTAAATACACCATCGGGGTGTTTATCATTGACTATGCCAACCACAACCATATCGTAAAGCGACAGTTCCTTTTTCATCTGGTTGTGGAATACGCGTACCGCTTCATCAGCCGGCAGCATATTCTCCGGGTCGGTATCAATTCTGATGGACTTCAAAGAAGTGAACACTTCGGGCCAAACGGATGGCAGGGTAGCTGTTATCGCTATTGCTATCGTTAATGTTGTAACAACAACCGTAATAAGCTTATAATGTCTGGTTGAAAAATCCGCTATTTGCTGTTTCAAATTCACTGATTGCTCCTTATTGTATTTTTTAAGTTATGATTATTTGAAAGCACGACTAATTCAAAACTATTTTTGCTCTTGTGCTCTACAACTAACAAGTGATGCATGCCGAGTACGACAAGCCACTGCGAAATTTCAGTTTTCGCGACTCGCCCTCTCTAAATACCTATTCCACTCAGATTAGCTGTTTAACCGACATTATTCCATAGAGGCAAAAAGCAAGGTAGAATGCTGCCAGCAGCAAAAAGAACAATACCAACAACCAGATTGCCACCATCGAACCCTGCGGATGACCGCAATGACGGCAAAATAAACTATAGCGGCTTATTTGCTTCCCACATGCTTTGCAATTTCGAAGCATTTTGTTCTTTCCCTTCATTGTATTAATATCGTAACACTGTACTAACCATATTGAGCAAGGATACAATTCGCCTATTCGCTTTCTTCAAGCACTTTATGAATCACTGCGATCTCCTTTTCCGAAGCCTCATTATCAAATAGATAGTAAGTACTTGATTCCAATTCTCAGGTTGATATTTCATTTTGATATAAGCGTGAAATAATATAACTGCCTGCCTTTTCTGATTACAAACTTAAAACCGGCTTTAATCGAAAACAAATGCAATTTTAGAAACCGATTTACATTACACCTTCTAAAATTTTATCTAAACCCTTCGGAACCTCATTTGTCATAATCTCTTTGGTTACACCAGAGAAGCAAGAACCCATTAAACGGGTATTCTTTCTGTAAATAACTACTTCCCCGTTTTCATATTCGACAACAGCAATTGCTGCGGGCATAAAGGTTGAAACCGCTGGGAATGCAAGATTAACCCTGGAGGAATGGTCTGGGTTACCTATCTTGTATTCACGCAGGCGAAACGGAAGATTGCCTTTCCCTAACTGTTTATAAGTCTCATTGTAATCCTTTTCGCTTCTTAGAATCCACTCTTTACTTATTTGAATATTTTCTTTGATAACCTTGTTCGTCTCTTCAAAATCCAGTGTACTAATATTCTTCACAAAAAAATATTTTCCTAATTTAGGCAGTGAAATTACACCAATTATTAATAAGGATACAACTACAGTAACTACTCCTAAAATAAAATTTATCATTTGTAAAACCTCCTATACTTCTATCGATTAATGCTGTATTTTCTATAAACAAAATTATTCAACAAATCTTAGGGTCCAGGAAATCCTGTTTCGATTTCTGTAGCCCTAAATGTTTGCTCCATCATTCACCTGTGCTATGCGGTTTCTTTAAAGTGTTTTCGAATATAGCGACTGTAAATAGCTCCCGCAGGATTGTGGGCCAATACACGGTCCTTGGCAATAAGCGTTGTTACAGGGGCGTCTGAGACCTTCGAAAAAATCGCATCATGGCCAACACAAAGCCCGCATATAACGTTGAGCTGAGTTTTTGCCTCATTTAGTAACTGTGCCTGACCTGCCGGGTTGCACATAACCTCATTGTTTTCTGATGAAATTTGCGGCAAATCAAAATCTTTCTTGTCAATTCCGCAGACCTTGCAGCACACTGACACAACTTCAAAATGCTTTGAGAGAATTTCATCGATGACCTTTGCTTCTTCGCTCAAACCGATACAAAATGCCAAACCAATTTTTTTATATTGCAACTGCTTACCCAGCAAAATTACTTCGCCCAGTCGTGTTTCTTTCCCATAATACCTTGCCTCGATTGCCGAAGCGGCCCTGTGCATTTCTGATATATCACTATCTTGATATAATTGTTTATGATTACTATTCTTCGAAAAGCAATCCTTGCCATCACGGCATTCTTTACTCTCACATTGCGCACATCGTAGTGATATAGTTTTTTCCACTTAGTTACTCCTTTGGTTTGTTTTTATCATCAACGAATACTACTTTTGCCTTCAAATCTTTTGCTTTCTCATCAGATACCTGGCAATAGGATATAATTATGACTTTATCGCCAGCCGTTCCTAATCTTGCTGCCGGCCCATTTAATAAGATGGTGCCGGAACCTCGCGGAGCTACAATAGCATAAGTTATAAAACGCTGGCCATTGTTGATATTCAGTACGTGAACCTGCTCACCCGGCAATATATCCGCTTTTTCAAGAAGGTCCTCATCAATGGTGATACTCCCTTGATAGTCCAGCTCTGTCCCGGTCAATGTTGCTCTATGGATCTTTGATTTCAGCATGAATCGTTCCATCTGTTCAAGTTCCATATCAACGCTATCCTTCTTTTAGATACAGTAATGTATATCGATTAAGCGTTGTGGTTTATATCTTGCTGATTGCATAACAAGCCGCAAAAGCTCAAACTTTTCGCTTGAAAACCTGCTGTGCAAAAAACAAAGGGCCAATGTAATTTATTTACCCGCTTTACCCGCTTTTTGTTGCGTAAGTATAATGGCATTATTAGGGCACTCGCCAACACACAACCCACAGCCGGTGCAAAGCTCAGGCTGTACGAGAGCTTGCCCATTTACCTTAATGGCATTTGCCGGGCAGACATCTTCGCAAATACCACAGCCTGTACACTTTTCAGAATCAATAACTGCTACAGCTTTTCGGCCACTTTCAAGCTGAGTTATTCTTTGGTTCAGTTGTTGTTTTTGCTGCTCAAGTATCTCTGCCTGCTGCTTCAGAGCAGCCAATTCCTGCTCAGGGTTTTGCAGTCCGGCATCTTCTGGGAAACCTGCTGCAGGACCAGTAGAAGGCATACCCATCGGAGCTGCCATACCCATACCGCGACCCATTCCGCCACCTCTGCCCATGCCTTTGCCCATTCCACCGCCGCGACCTCTGCCGCCGCCCATACCTCGACCCATGCCACGTCCGCCACCCATGCCCAAGCCCATTCCGCCACCTTGACCGAGTTGGTCAGGCATCGGCTGTACCATTGGCGTCTGGCCTGTCGGTGCTGCACTCACACCAAAGTGACTGGCCACATTTGGCTCCGAAGCAGAGGATAAAGCTCCGGTTTTGAACTGTTCAACCGCACCACGTACTGGACCACTGACGCCAACGATAACCTGTATGCCTGCTTGGCCGAAGACATTAAATGCGTTAGGTCCGCAATTGCCGGTCAGTACAGTTGTTACTCCTTTTTCCGACATCAACTGAGCGGATTGTATCCCTGCACCGCCGCCGAGAGCAATATTGGAGTTTTCAATCGCCTCGAATTGCATTGTGTCGGTGTCAATAATCAAAAAATAGGGGCATCGACCAAAGCGGGCCTCCACATCGTCATCAAGCGTAGGTCCTGTTGATGTTACTGCAATTTTCATAAAAGTTCCTTTCTATGAGAGGGGACACGTTCCGGTTGGACACGAATCGCTGCTCTGTGACGTTGAGTTGCTTTGCCCGACGGAAAAACCGGAAAAAATTTTCTGCATATCCGAGCTTCCACATTTTTTGCAGACGTGCTTGTTCTTGCCGCTGCTTTTTTCCAGGAATTCGGTCTTATGCCCGCATTTGCTACACTTGTACTCAAATATTGGCATCGTTGTACCTCCTTTACAATATAAGAGTTACCGCTTTGTAGACAGACAACATCCATTCAGAAGCTCTTAAGCTGTAAGAACGCTGGTCTTTAGCTGAGCGTTTCTTACTCTTTACTGCTTTTCTGGCTCTCAAGTTCTTCTATACGTTTTTTGATTCCGTCAAGGCTATCTTCAAGATATTCTGCCTGACCTTTAAGGCCGTCGAGCTCTTGCTGAGGTGCAATCGCTGGAGCAAACGGCGCACCGCCATAAGCGTATGGGTTCACAGCCCCGCCATAAGCATAAGGGCTCACGCCGCCTCCCCAGGCGGGGTAGCCGATGCCGGCTCCTGCCCAGCCGAAACCACGTCCAAATCCTCGTCCCCGACCGCCGCCTCGTCCCCAGCCCATGCCCATACCACGTCCGCCTACAGGATTTGCATAACCTGGCGCTGGATAGCCCGCACAAAAACCTGCAGATCTACCTGTCATTGGTCCCATTCCAGCAGGACCTGTTCCATTTCCACCTGGCATAATAAATCTCCTTTCGAAATAAAATTAGCTTCTTGTCATTTTCGTACCACATTTAGGACAGCTTTTTGCATTACAAGGCTGTCCGGCAGCATGAGCAGCCGTTGCTCCGCAATTCGGACAGACACAACTTCCGCCCGGCCCTGCTGCAAATGGTCCGCCCATTCTGCCTCTACCTTGGCCTTGACCCCTACCCCGGCCTGTGCCGGGACCCTGGCCTGTAGGCCCTGTACCGTCACCTCTTGGCATAATATCCATCCTTTCTGCACCTAATCGCTAATTAAAATCTACCACCAATAACCGGATCTGCCTCTGCCGCGACCGCGACCCCAGACTCGACCTCGACCGAAACCCCGGCCAAAACCAAAGCCTCTACGAAGCCACGGATTGCCCCAGCCAGCATAAGGCACTTCATAGCCAGCACCATATGCACCATAAGGCCCGAATGCACCGCCGTAGTAACCAGCCCTCCCAGCAATGGGGTTCATATACCCCGGCACAGGGTAACCTGCACAGAAACCCGCGGCTCTTCCTGTCATTAGTCCCCTTCCGGCAGGACCTGTTCCATCTCCAAAAGGCATATTAACCACCTCCTTTCCAGTATTTTTAAAATTCTTAACTTTTTGACCAACGGGCACAGCTTGTAATCCCGTAAAACCTTTCACCTGGTCAGGATTTTCTTTTGAACTTGTCAAAACACAAAAACCGAGACCTCGTCCTGTCATCGGCCCTTGCCCCAACGGCCCTGTACCATCAAATCCTGGCATCTATTTGGCCTCCTCAACTAAATCTACAATATCATTAAACGCTTTGCTTTTTCTCAAAATCATCTCACCAACTTCGCAACCCAAGTCGCTGGCAATAACAGGGCATTTAGCTTTCAGTATAAAGAATATATTCTTGTCCACATCGCTTAGAGTTTCGTAGTTGCCTTGTCCCTTGGCTATAGCCAAATCCGCTGTAGAAAAACGACTGCGAAAAGCGGAGGAGCAACTTTCCAGAATTGTTCCCGGCCCATCTGAGCCGTTATCAATTACTTCCACTATTTCAGTTAGCCCGGCAAATTCAGCATCTTCCATTGTTGCATCATTTATGACCGGCTTGCCCTTGACAACCAAAGTAACCTTCTCAGCCGGTAACTGCTCAATCAACAAACGGTCAAAAACAATTTCACCGGCATTATCTGCTAAATAGAGTATTTGCTCTGCTTGGTTTACCGCATTTCTAAATTCTTCTATCTGCCGACTGTCAAAATCCGCTGTCAACGAATCATTAATTATCTTCTCAATTTCAGATTCCTTTATTGATGTTTTAACACCCAAATCGATAATGTTCCCCGCAATAGCCAGCCGAACGGCTGTTTCCAGGGGATTTTCAGATGTTCTAACACGTTCCTTTAATTCGTCACACATTCTCAAAGCCAAGCGGTTATATCGCTGCTTCAGTTCACGATATGGGTCATTGCTACCAGTCAATTCCCGAATCGATCGGTGTATTTGTTGCCCAATTACTGGCGGACTTTGACTCATATCCAAGTCGCTGGCCAGCCGAAGAACTTCCCGCACCACCTGTTCTTGGATTTTCTCATCGTCAGTAGCTAATCTTACCGAATCAAGTGCCTGCCGAACAAAACACGGGATACAGTCAAAATAGGTTTTCATAAGTAATTAGGCCTTATTTGTTGAAATATGTTGTTAATCAGCGGTTTTTGTGTAAAAAATATCTATACCCTATACGTATATTATGGGCATATGCTCATAGTAAATCAAATAAAAAATCAAAAAAATTGAAAATTTTTTTAGCTTTTACCTCTTTTATGCGACTTTAGAAACCCAAGGCACGAAAGGAAAACATATGCAATTGGCAAAATTCTTGCTAAAATAGCGGAAAATCGGCCAATAATCCCGATTTTTGCTGGTTTTGTTATGAAGATAGTTGCTGATGAGAATATACCGTTTGTGGCTGAGTGCTTTTCCTCGATTGGGGAGGTAACAACTGTATCCGGTCGCGAGATAACATCGAGCGTTATTCGAGACGCTGATATTTTGCTGGTTCGCAGTATAACACGGGTAGATTCAGGATTATTGAGTGGTAGTAAAGTACGTTTCTTGGCAACTGCGACGATTGGTTTTGACCATATAGATACGGATTATCTTTCGCGAAATAATATTGGCTTTGCCTCGGCGCCAGGGTCGAATGCAAACTCCGCAGCAGAATATGTTATTGCAGCTCTGCTTGAAATCGGACAAAAGCATAATATAAATTTAGAAGGTAAATCGATAGGCATCATAGGGGTGGGGAACGTCGGCGGCAGGGTGGCTAAAAAGTGCGCAGCATTGGGTATGGAAGTTTACTTGAACGACCCGCCTTTGCAAAAACAAACGGGGGATTCAAAATATCTGCCGATAGAAGACCTCTACGATTGCGATTTTATAACGCTTCATACGCCGTTGACTTTTGACGGAGTTGATAAGACATTTCATTTAGCGGATGAAAATTTTTTCAAATCCTTAAAGCAAGGTTGTGTTTTTCTTAATACTTCACGAGGCGGTGTGGTTGACAGTGGTTCTCTTAAAAAGACTGTAAAATCGGATAAATTAAAAGCTGTTGTACTTGATGTTTGGGAAAATGAGCCCAATATTGCTACGGAGCTTTTGGATATGGTTGATATTGGCACGCCGCATATCGCTGGTTACTCATTGGACGGCAAGGTTGCAGGAATGATTATGATTTATAAAGCGACCTGTGAATACTTCGGTATTGAGGCCAAGTTTAACATCGAGGATTTTTTGCCTGAACCATCCGTGCCAGAGATAAAGATAGTCCTATGGACTCCTCATGGAGAACCAACCGGCAGCAGTGAGCAAGAGGCACTGTTGAGTGCTGTAAGAAAGATTTACGATATTAGAGAGGATGACACTCAACTCAGGAGAATCTTAGATGAGCCGAAAGAGACAAAAGGTCAGTTTTTTGATGGCTTACGAAAGAATTATTCCATCCGCAGGGAATTTCAAAATACCAACATTGTTGTCAAAGATAAAGACAGCAGTTTGGCTCAAAAGCTAAAGGGAATTGGATTCCTGCTTTCGCAGGAATGACATTCTTTAGATTTCGAATGGTAAAGAATAAACACGGAAATATCATTGAGTGGCCGAGGGGACGACTGGATTTTTCGGGTGGGTGTGTTGTGATGGGGGTTTTGAATGTTACGCCGGACTCCTTTAGCAACGGTGGACAATTCTTCGATGCTGATAAAGCCATAGAGCATGGATTAAAAATGGCAGCCGATGGAGCTGCGATAATAGATGTAGGCGGAGAATCTACTCGGCCAGGTTCAGCAGATGTGCCAGCTTCTGAACAAATAGGACGAGTTGTACCCGTGATAGAAGCGCTTGCCAATGAGATAAATATGCCGATTAGCATTGATACTTATAACTATGAGGTTGCTAAAGCAGCGTTGCAAGCTGGTGCAGCGATGCTCAATGATATTACCGCATTAAGTGATGAGCGGGTGGGAAAACTGGCGGCAGAGCAGCAAGTGCCGGTAGTTTTGATGCATATGCAGGGCACACCAGCCACGATGCAGGCAGAACCGAAATATGAAGATGTAGTTGCTGAAGTTCGCCAGTTTCTTTTAGAGCGGGCGAAAAAAGCTCAAGGATTTGGAATAGCAAAAGACAAGATTTTTATTGACCCTGGCATTGGCTTTGGAAAAACGTTGGAGCATAATTTAGAGCTATTGAGGAATATTGATAAATTCGTTGCTTCCGGCTATCGAGTACTTGTTGGGACGAGTCGCAAGAGCTTTATCGGCAAGCTCACCGGCAAGGAAAATCCTGCTGATAGGATATTTGGCACGGCTGCTACTGTTGCTCTGTGTGTTGCAGCGGGAGTTTCGATCATTCGTGTGCATGACGTGGCTGAAATGGTGGATGTGATAAAAGTGGCTAATGCTATCTATATATAAATCCGAATATCGAAAAACGAAATGCGTTCTTAATTGAGTTCCAAAGCAAGTTTAAGAACTTCATTGGTATCCTTTACAAACCTAAAGTTCAAGTCCTTTTTTGCTTCTTTAGGAACTTCGGGTAGGTCTTTTTTGTTTCTGGCAGGCAGGATTACAGTCTTTATACCAGCCTGTTTTGCGGCGAGGATTTTTTCCTTTAATCCGCCAACAGGTAAGACCAGGCCTCGTAAGGTTATCTCGCCGGTCATAGCTACATCGGGACGGGCGGGCTTACCAAGGAGCAGACTAACCAACGATGTGAACATTGCTACTCCTGAGCTTGGACCATCTTTGGGGATTGCACCTGCGGGGACGTGGATATGATAATCAAATTTTCTGAATTTGGCGGAGTCGATTTTTAGCTTATCGGCGTTTGCCTTTACGATGGAAAAAGCGGCCTGGGCGCTTTCCTTCATAACATCACCGATATGGCCGGTTAACAGCAAGTTACCTTTGCCGGGCATTGTGGCGGATTCAACAAAGAGCAACTCTCCGCCGACCGGTGTGTATGCCAGGGCGGTTGCGACACCGGGTATCGCCGTTCGCAAGGCCAGCTCAGATTCGAATTGTTGGGGGCCTAAAATTTTCCCAAGGTTTTTTTTGCCAATTATTGCCTGGCTTTTACTGCCTTTAGCTATTTTGGTGGCAATCGCTCTGCAAATAGCAGCAATGTTTCTTTCAAGGTTTCGGACTCCAGCCTCACGAGTATAGCTTCGAATTATGGTGATTATTGTTTCGTCCTTAATTTTTAATTTTCTTTTGGTCAAACCATGCTCAGCAAGCTGGCGGGGGATGAGATATTTTTTTGCTATGTTCAGTTTCTCGGTTTCAGTATAGCCGGGCAGCTCAATAACTTCCATCCTGTCGCGCAGTACTGGTGGAACGGGTTCGGTGTAATTTGCGGTGCCAATGAACATAACAGTGGATAAATCAAAGGGCTGGTCGAGGTAATGGTCGGTAAAGCTGAAGTTTTGTTCAGAGTCAAGAACTTCCAGTAGTGCACTTGCGGGGTCACCTCTGAAGTCCTGCCCGATTTTGTCAAGCTCGTCGAGCATAAAAACCGGGTTTTTGCTGCCGCACTTTCTCAACTCCTGCAGAATTCGACCTGGTAAAGCACCAATATAAGTTCTCCTGTGCCCGCGGATATCGGCCTCATCTCTTATTCCGCCGAGTGATATGCGGATAAATTTTCTTCCCAGAGCACGTGCGATAGACATGCCAAGCGAAGTTTTGCCTACGCCGGGCGGGCCGACAAAACAAAGTATGGGGCTTTTGCCGGTTGGATTTAATTTGCGGACGGCGAGGAATTCGAGGATACGTTTTTTAACTTTAGCCAGGTCATAGTGGTCGGCGTTTAGTGTACGCTCGGCTTTGTTAATATCGAGCTGGTCTTCGGTTTGAAGGGACCAGGGCAGTTCGCAGACCCAGTCCAAATATGTGCGAACGACACTATATTCGGGTGAGACAGGTGGTATCTTGCTCAATCTATCCAACTCTCGAAGGGCCTCGGCCTCAACCTTTTGGGGCATTTTGGCTTCTTTGATATTTTTACTTATTTGTTTTAGATCTTCATTCTGACGGTCTTCTCGGCCGAGCTCGGACTGAATGGCCTTTAGCTCCTCCTGAAGGAAGTATTCCCGCTGACTTTTGTCTATGGATTCTCTGACCCGGCTCTGGATTTTGCGGCTTAGCTCGAGAACTTCCACCTGACTTGTTAGGATAACGGATATTTTTTCAAGGCGTTTTGCAGGGTCAAGTTTCTCGAGCAACTGCTGTTTCTCGGCGGTATCGATATGCAGATTAGCAGCCAAGAAATCGGCTAAAGCAGACGGATTCTCAATATTCTGCAATAGGACGGCCGCTTCTTCAGGGACATTAGGACTTAAGGCAATAACGCGGGTTGCAGTCTGACGGATACTGACGATGAGTGCCTGAAGCCTTTTTGTCATCCTTACTTTGACTTTGAGCGGTTGGACAGCAGCTTTCAGATAAGGTTCTGTAGTTAGCCCTTCTGTTATTTTGAAGCGAGCTATGCCGTGGACCACAATGTGGATTGGGCCCTGTGGCAGTTTTATGACCTTGAGCACCGTTGCAGTAGTTCCAACGGCATAGAGGCCATTGAAGTTAGGAGTCTCAGCTTCCGGATTGTGCTGTGTGACAAGCCCTATGATAGATTCATTTGGTTTGGTATTTGCCAGAAGGCGTTTGCTTCTATCTCTGCCTATTGCCAACGGCATTACTGTCCCCGGAAAGGCAACGGCATTTCGAATAGGTAATATGCCAATTACGTCCGGCAGTTCCGATTCACGGTCATTTTCCTCTAATTGGCCGTTTTCATTGTGTAAAAGACGTTCAATATCTTCAGAGTCTTCGGCTGCCATTTCAACGAGCCAATCGCCGTCAGGTAACAAAAAATTTCTCAAATCGTGTCCCATTTTTATACAAGGCCGGATAATAAACAATTACAAAGGTAAGTGCAAATAATAAAATTCGCAACTTAAAATGAAAATAGTTAGAAATGAACTAATGTCATCTAATCGCTTCTCTGGCGATGATGAGCTAACTCCTGCAAAAGCAGTAGGTGATTACGAGTCAAGCAGGGATGAAAACCCTTAAATAGGGCAATCACTAAGCACCAATGGCCAACTTAGAGCCTATCCGAATAACCTGGTCGTTATGAGGCCGACAACGCCGGCATCGGGCTTTGCAGCCAGCCGCAATAGACTGAGTTATTAGGATAGGTTCTTAGTACCCGGTATTACTTTCTTGGCTGGATGTAGATACAATAAAACGACGAGAAAAGCACTTTAGCATCTCGTCCCCCAATATAGCACCTACTTAAGCTGAATGCTTTCGGGTTTAGGCTCGTTTGGGTCCTCATTCAGGCAATTGACCAGGGCGCTAACAAACACACATTCCGGCTCAGGCTCATTTGGGTCTTCATCCAGGCAGCTAATTCTATTGTCGGCAAAAATGCCTGCCGAGCTTGCATTTACTACAGATGCGGATAATACAGTCAGGAGCAGTGTAAGTAACAGTATGTTTAAGGTTAGCTTTTTCACTTAGTTTTCCTTTTCGAAATGACCCGGATTTCTGGTTTACTTACATTCTAATCCACTACAATCATACTCCTTCTGAATAGGTATCTTGCAAAAGTTTAATAACGATTGGGCTGGTGATACCACTTGGCAGCATCTCATCTTCTTCAGGCGTAATGCTAATGACACCTATATCCCCTAATTCTGTTGTTTCGGAACCCCCATCATTAAGTGTGGCACCGATATTGGTTACATATCCCGAACTCCACTGTGTCGTATCACACATCGAAATAATTGTCCCATAGATTTGCGCATTACCGCGGACGTCAACAATCCCGCCAATAATCGCGCCTGTCAGCACATTGTTGTCGCTTTGCTCTGGATTGGTATTGCCAAGATTGACGTTAAAGTGCGGGGCAAGGATAGTGGCTTCCTGCACACCAGAGGTGTTGTTGAAGGTCGCTTCACCGGTAAAGTAAAGACAGTTGTTCTGCCATTTAAATACCTGGGGCACATCGGTTACAATAACACCGTTGAAAGCGCAATTCTCGAATCGAACGTTATTGTAACCGGCGCTACCACTTTTATAACAATCGATATATAAGATGTTCTCAAAAGTACAATTCCTGAATAATGCATTGCGGTTGTCTGGAAGACGTGCATTGGTAAACGTCTGGTTTTCGTAAACGTGACGGGTTAATTGTCTGCTGCCGCTTTTTGGCTGAGTATAGTCACCCGCTGCGTGTGGAAAGTACTCAACTTCTCTTTGCTCACTCGGGCACGATGGTATCCCAGTAAGTCCGTCGTTATAACCATCAGTGTCATAATCAGATATATCCATACCGGGTATGTCCTGGTATGGCTGGCCGTAGTTGATTCCCTCGTGGTAGGCCTGAACTTCGTCGTAAGGGCCGTAATAGCGTTCTTCATAATTTGTGCTTAACGGGTCGCCATTTGCATCGATGGGACAACCATCTTCGTTAAGAGTTTCCAGTTGATAACTTTGACCTTCAATCTGGTCGAGTGTTAAGACAGTATTAATTGTTCCCAATACGGCTGAGTCACTGGTCATATTATAAGGTGATATCTCAGGGCGGTCCCAGGAACTGAAGATATCGCCGTGTATGGTTGTATCGCCGGTGAGCCACATTCGGCCTCTGCTGGCAATGGCGTAGTTCAAAACCTCGTTATCTTTTGTAATAGTCGTATCTATGCCGACCTGTCTTTCTACCTGTCCATCAGTTCCTATCCCCTCAAGCTGAATGGTATATGTATCATCTCGATAGAATCTGACTTGAAAAGAGGCACTTGCTGCCCCAAAGTTTACAGCAGGCGTGATAATCTCATTCTCTGTCTGTTGCGCCTGCCCAGCTACCCAGGGCTGCGCCTGCACCTGGTCACATAGTGTACTCCAGACCTGATTTGCCTGGGTGGCAGTAACCACATTGATGGCGGTACTTGGTAAAGGGGTGTTGGCTACGATGTATTTTCCACATTCCAGAGCGGATTCGGCGGCTGATAGGGCAGAGTTGACCTTACGCTGATTATCCGCGATTTGTAAATTGACGCCGGACAGCGAAGCCATCGAAACAGCCAGGGCGGAAAATACCAGAACAAATATCATAGATATGATAAGCGCAGCTCCTTTGCGCTTTAGGTAGAATGATGTTTTTGCGGGTTTCATTTTCCCCCCACCGGAAAACATCCCAATTAAATACAACTTATATCACTTCTATGTGCCGCCTAAAATATAATAAATGTTTACAACAAAGCCAAAAAGCTGACAAACGATACGAAATGAAGCTGCTTTTGATGTCCGATAAAAAGAAACGAAAGAGTTATATAACGGCTATAAGAGATTTTCCTGCTCTGCGAAATATGAGCTGCGAGCAAAGGGTAAAGAGATAACCCAGGAAAATCCCATTTCAATTGTTTTCTGCCTCCAGAAATCGAACTTGTCAGGTGTGATGTATTGGACGACTTCGAGCGAATCTTTCGATGGTTTTAGGTATTGGCCGATTGTGATTCTATCACAGCTAACGTTACGTAAGTCCATCAAGACTTGCTCGACCTCTATGTCGGTCTCTCCCAAACCGAGCATAATGGAGGACTTGGTCTGAACATCATCATAGTATTCTTTGGCCAATTTCAGAAGATTTAGAGAACGTTGATAGTTTCCGCCGGCTCTGACAACTGGATATAGGGAAGGCACGGTTTCGACATTGTGAGCGAACACAAAGGGTAAGGAATCACGGAGAGTCTTTAGGGCCTTGGTTTGGCAGTTACGAAAGTCAGGTGTCAGGATTTCAAACTTTACCCCGTTAGAAATCTTCTTCCTTCTCACCCTATTCTTGTCAGTTTGTGAATTTCTAACGGGGTGAATATCCGGGCACTTTTGCCTAACCGTGTTAATACAATCACGAAAATGAGCGGCACCTCCATCCGGTAAATCATCGCGATTGACACTTGTAATTACCAGGTATTTCAAGGCCATTTGCTTTGCCATCTCGGCTAAACGTGCCGGCTCGGTGGGGTCAGGTGGGTCGGGTTTGCCGCAGGTTACCGAACAGAATTTGCAATTTCGCGTGCAGATATTACCCAATATCAACACTGTTGCAGTGCCTCTTTCCCAGCACTGGCCTCGATTGGGACAGTTCGCATTATTGCATATAGTATCTAATCCAAGTGAGCTTAACACTTTCTCAGTATGTTGGAAAGTTTCGCCAGCTGGTAAGCGTCTGCGAAGCCATGGAGGCAATTTGCCTTTCGAACTATGTCTAATAGTCGGCGGGAAAGTATGCTCATCAGAAAATTGCTTTATAAGTAGCTCCTTCAGTTGTTCCTTTACCTGATTCACTGGAAAGTACTTGCCGGTTTCTTTCAGAATTGAAGTCATTTCTATATTATCCAGGCCGCAGGGCACTATAAAATCGAAAATGCTCAAGTTATTATGAATGTTTATGGCCATACCATGATATGTCACAAATTTTGTAACTCGCACGCCGATGGAAGCAATCTTTTTATTTTCAATCCATAATCCAGGGAAACCTTTTCGTCTTTCGGCTTGGACACCTAACTGTGCGAGCAGTTCTATACCTATCTCTTCGAGATTTCTGATGTATTCGCTGATGCCAAGGCCAAGCTGCTGCAGATGCAAAATCGGATAAAAAACCAATTGGCCTGGATTATGGGCGGTGGTTCCGCCGCCCCTGCGACTCTCAACTACATCAATATTACGTTTTGCAAGCTCATCTCGGCTTGCCTGTAACTTGTTTGCGCTCTGCCGGGCACCAAGGGTAATAACAGGGGTGTGCTCAACCAATAAAATGGTATTTGGTATTTCGCCTCGGCGTCTTTTTTCACGTAACTCATGCTGAAGCTGTAGAACCTGTCGGTAATCAGCAAGGCCGCAATCATAAATATTTAAAAGGTAATGATTAGTTCTCGATGTTATAGATAGAATCATGATTTCTAATTTTTATGTCTTTGGAGGATTGTGCAGACTGAGGCCGAAGGCGTCTTCAGCGGCTTCTTTGAGAACCTCTGAAACAGTCGGATGCGGGAAGCTAATCTCAGTAATTTTCTCAGTTGTTCCCAAAAGAGCTCTTGCTGCAGATATCAGTTCGGTTACCATAGCGCCGACCATTGTAATGCCTATAATCTTGTTATTAGAGTTGTCTCTTACAGCTCTTATTTCGCCAACGGTTTCTTTGTGGGCGACACTTCGGCCATTTGCATTGAAGAATGACCTTCCAACAGAAATATCTATTCCTTGTTCCTTGCAGGTTTGTTCGTTTTTGCCGACTGATGCAATTTCCGGAAACGTATAAACAGCTCGCGGTATAAGCGAATAGTCAGCCATTTTTTCATCTGCTCCTGTGGCATTGGCCGCTGCGACTTCGGCTTCTGCAAATGCGCCGTGAGCTAAAAATGTTGTACCCACAGCATCACCGATAGCATATACACCGGGGATATTGGTTTGTAACTTATCGTTGACTGCGATTGCAGGACCTGACATTTCAAGATTAAGGGCTTCGATGGTTTTTTTATCGACAATCGGTCTTCGGCCAACTGAAACCAGTACCTTTTTTGCATCGATGGTCTGGCCTTTTTCCGAAGATACCTTTGCCAAACTGCCGCTTTTTTCGACCGAAGTTGCTTTCTGGTTGGTTACGCAATCAATGCTGAGTTTGCTTAATTCGCGCTGCAATAATCGGCCAACCCATTCGTCCTCCATCGGTATCAATCGGTCAAGGGCTTCAACGATGGTTACTTTTGACCCTACTGCAGCATACACACAGGCCATTTCGCAACCGATTACGCCGCCACCAACGATGACCATAGATTCTGGAATTTGCTGCAGTTCCAGTGCTTCTTTACTGCTGATAATGGCCTGACCATCAAAAGGTATATTCGGAAGCTGGATTGGATTAGAGCCGGTGGCGAGGATTATCTTGCCTGCCTGTATTTGCACTGGAGCAGTGTCTGATTCGATTTTGATTTGATTTGGTGCTATGACAATACCCTGGCCCTGGAATATTTTTATTTTGTTGGCCTGGATTAGTCCGGTCAGACCTTTGCGAAAACCGGATACAATGGCGTTTTTTCTTTTCTGCATTTTTGGCCAGTTAGGAGAAGCTTGGCTAACATCAACTCCCATCATTGCAGCGTGCTTTATCGAAAGCAAAGTGTGGGCTGATGCAAGCAGTGTCTTCGAGGAGATACATCCGCAATTCAAACAGGTACCGCCAATAAACTCTTTCTCGATGAGGGCCGTTGATACACCTTTTTGAGCGCATCTGATAGCAGCGGCATAACCGCCGGGACCGCTGCCTATTACCGCAACATCAAAATTTTCTGCCATATTTTTAATCTCACATATGATTATAGAGCTTCAATTACTTCGCAATAGTGGTATGGGCAGTATCGAACATTCTTACTCCACCCGTATCGAGCTGCAAAATCAGGCCTTTCCCAGGGTCTATTCCAATGCAGTTGCCGGTAAAGCCAGTACCGTTGAAAATAAGGGTAACTCTACTGCCCAACAAAAGACTTAAGCTGCTCCACTGATCCGTGACGGCTTTGCTGTTTTTCTCTGCGGTTTTGAGCCAGTGATCTGTCGAAGAAAGCATTCTCTTTGCAAGCGAGTTGCGGTCACAAATTGTTCGGGCTTCGATGTCGATGCTTGTCGCGATTGGTTGTAATTCAAGCGGAAAGGAGTCTTTCTTCTGGTGACAGTTTATCCCAATACCGAGAATATAGACGTTATGACTGTTATGGGTTTTAGATTCAAGCAAGATACCTGCGACCTTCTTATTATTTAGAATTATATCATTCGGCCATTTGATTTTTGCGAGTTTGCTGCCGGTTTTTCCGATGGTTTCGGCAACCGCGACAGCTAAGGTTAGTGACAGCAGCTCAGCGCTGCATTTGGTTTTGGTCAGAACAATTGAGCATAGGATGCTGTCTGCTCGCCCGCTTATCCATTTGGTGCCGGCCCGGCCTCGTCCGGCCCTTTGCTCTTCGGCAAAGATAGCCAGTCCATCATTTCTCTTGCTCGTTACATATTCGGCGGCAACATCATTTGTACTTGAAGTATTGTTATAGACAAGGATTTTTTTGCCGATGCGCTTGGTATTGAGATTCGCCCTTATTTTATCCGGGTCAAGCAGGTCGTTTTCTATCATAGCTTTGCTTACCTGTCGAGGGCAATATCGGCCGCTGCTGCTGAGTGAGTGATTGCTCCTACGGCAATCCTATCGACGCCGCATTGAGCGATAGCTGAAACACTGGTTAGCGTAATGTTACCAGAGGCCTCAAGCAGCGGTTTTCTACCCTTGCTGCACATTTCATTTCGCATTTCGACAGCGTGTTTTAACTGCCACTGACCCATATTATCAAGCAATACGATGTCAATGCCCGGTATCTCCAATACATAATTAAGCTGGTCATCGACGTGGTCAACTTCCACAGCGATGAACTTGACGCCCTTTACCTTTCTGGCTTCACAAACGATCTCTCTCAGTTTTGGCTGAAAGTTTCTTCCGAGCTGTGCCAGGTGATTATCCTTAATCAGGATTCCGTCATAAAGCCCCAGGCGGTGATTATGCCCACCACCACAGCGGACAGCATACTTTTCGAGGATTCGCCAGCCGGGCAGCGTTTTTCTCGTATCATAGATTTTTGCTTTTGTACCCTGGACAGCCCGCACATATTTGCCAGTCGTCGTAGCAATTCCGCTCAATCGTTGTAAGAAGTTGAGCATAACGCGTTCAGCGCTGAGCATGGAGCGCAAAGGTCCTTCAATAACAGCGAGTTTGCAGCCAACATGGGCAGATTGGCCATCATTGACGTAGACCTTTAACTTGAGCCGGTTGTCATATTGTTTGAGAATCTCTCCAGCAACATCCATTCCACAAACTATTATCTCCTCACGCGATATGATGTTTGCCTTGTCAATGGTATCACGCTTGAATAGAAGCTCGCTTGTCTTATCGCCCTGTCCGAGGTCCTCTTCAATTGCCATCTTTATAATGGGCAGGGCTTTTGCTATATTAAGTTTTTGCATTTTATTTTTTTTTCTCATTTGATAACCCAAGTCCGCCATAGATTAAAAAACCAAGGGTGATTTATCAAAGCTTCTTTTTTCTGGTGCTTTTTTGTTTTTTTGAGGCCAAAAAGTCTCTTTTCTTTTTTCGAGAGCTGGCAACGACCAATTCCGGCATTTCTTTTAATTCGCGCAACTGGTCCCGCAAAAAAGCTGCCCGTTCGAAATCAAGCTCCTTCGCCGCATCGAGCATTTCCTGCTCAATTTGCGAGGCCAATTGTACCTTGTCATATTCGGTTTCGCCAAAGCGAATTGCCTTTTGGGCGGTTTTTCTTGCTTTTATTTGGTCGGTTAAGCTCCTGCGAATCTCCTTTTTTATGGTTTCAGGCGTAATATTATGCTCTTTATTATATTCTAACTGAATTTTACGCCGTCTGTTTGTTTCGTCAATAGCTTTTTGCATCGAATTTGTAACTGTGTCTGCATACAGAAAGACAGTGGCGTTGATATTTCGTGCGGTTCTGCCGATGGTTTGTATCAATGAAATCTGGCTTCGAAGGAATCCTTCTTTGTCAGCATCAAGGATAGCAACCGCTGAGACTTCCGGCAGGTCCAGGCCTTCTCGCAAGAGGTTTATGCCCACAAGTACATCGAATTGGCCGTTACGCAGGTCTTGCAGTATTTCAATACGCTCAAGGGTATCGATTTCACTGTGCAGATAACGACATCTAAAACCTTTTTTAGTGATAAAACCGGAGAGGTCTTCGGCCATCCTTTTGGTCAGGGTCGTAACGAGAATTCGTTCCTTTGCTTTGACACGCTTTTCAATCTCACCTAACAGATGTGGGATTTGGTTGCCGGCCGGGTGAACAAAAATTTCAGGGTCTAAAAGCCCGGTAGGCCTTATGATTTGCTCGACGACTTCATTATCGCACTTTTGAAGCTCGAACGGCCCGGGTGTAGCGGAGACAAAAACGACTTTATACCAATCTTCCTGAAATTCCTCAAATCGCAGGGGCCTATTATCCAGTGCGCTGGGTAACCTAAAGCCGTGCTCAACAAGAACTTCTTTTCTGCTTCTGTCGCCAGCCCACATCGCCCGCAGTTGTGGAATGGTGGCATGGGACTCGTCAATGAATAGGAGAAAATCTTTCGGGAAATAGTCAATCAGTGTATAAGGCTTGGCCCCAGGCGGCAGGCCTGATAGGTGTCTGGCGTAATTTTCAATGCCGCTGCAATAGCCGACCTCCTGAATCATTTCAATATCATATCTTGTTCTGGCCTCGAGACGCTGGGCTTCAAGGAGTTTTCCCTCGCTTCGCAGTTCTGCCAGTCGCTGCTTTAGCTCCGCCTTTATGCCTTCTACCGCAGAGCCGATTCTATCAGCAGGCATAATATAGTGTTCAGCCGGATATACGAACACCTGCTCTTCCACAGCCAGAATTTCACCTGATACGGGATTTATATAGCTAATCTTTTCTATTTGCTCCCCGAAAAACTCGATGCGAATGGCAAAGGATTCGTATGATGGATGCAGCTCGACAACATCGCCGCGAACTCTGAACGTTCCTCTTTGAAAGTCGATATCGTTTCGACTGTATTGGATATCAGCCAATCTCCCAAGCAAAACATTTCTATCGACGCTATCGCCGGTGCGGACAGACACAACGCTGGCTTTATAATCTTCAGGTGAGCCGAGGCCGAAGATACACGAGACTGAGGCGACAATTATACAATCATCCCTTGCTGAAAGACTTGTGGTAGTGGAAAGCCGGAGGCGGTCAAGGTCAGTGTTCTTGGAGGCGTCCTTTTCAATGTATATATCTCGCTGCGGGATGTAGGCCTCGGGCTGATAATAGTCGTAATAGCTGACAAAATATTCGACTGCATTTCCGGGGAACAGCTCCTTGAACTCCTCGTAGAGCTGGGCTGCCAAGGTCTTATTGTGGGATATAACAAGGACAGGATGGTCTTGCTGGGCGATTACGTTGGCCATAGTGAAGGTTTTTCCGCTGCCGGTAACGCCCATAAGCGTCTGGAGCTTTTTGCCGGCCTGCAGACCCCCTACGAGCCGCTCTATCGCCTGTGGCTGGTCACCAGCAGGTTCAAACTCTTTGTTTATTTTGAATATAGCCATTTTTTTACCGCGGAGAACGCAGAGACCGCCGAGCTGTCATTCCCGCCCCTGCTTTCGCAGGGGTAAACTTGTCCCCGCGTATGCGGGGAGCGGGAATCCACTTCCTATTATTTTAACCACAAAGTGAGCGGATTTCACCCATAAAATAGCAGATAAACCCCGGTAAGTGAGCTAAAGTGAACTAAAATGAAAAGTAATACGCCATAGGCGTATAAATCCGCAACTTTAGGCACTCTACACTTTGGGCACTTCACACTCGTCTATCGTCTGTCGCCCTTCTTGCCGCTTCTGTCCTCTGACATTGACAGGTCAGGGTGTGTTGGTTATTGTATGGGCTGTCCGTCCTCCGAAGTAAGACTTCTACGGAGGATGGAAAAGTGTGATTTTACCCCTATGTTTAAAAAAATTAACCGCAGAGGACGCAAAGACCGCTGAGGAAATTGGTTAAATGGTTAGTGGTTAAATGGTTGAATTACCATTCACCAATTACCAGTTACAATATTATCTCTGCGTGCTCAGCGAACTCCGCGGTAAAAAGAGAAAAAGAGGGAGTTTACATTTGGGGATTTGAAATGGAACAAAATATCGATTTCGAGATAGTTGTGATAGGGGGCGGAATTGTTGGTCTGGCTTCGGCTTACAAGATTGCGCTGGGCCATCCTGATATTCGCATTGCTGTACTTGAGAAAGAAGAAAGAATCGCCGCTCATCAGACCGGACATAACTCCGGCGTTATCCATTCCGGGCTTTACTACACGCCCGGCTCAACTAAAGCAAAGACCTGCACCAAAGGCCGTAAAGAATTGGTGGCTTTTGCCAAGAAACACAAAATACCATATGAGATTTGCGGCAAGATTATTGTCGCAACGGATAGAAAAGAGCTGGCTAATCTTGAGCGTATTTTCCACAACGGGCAGGAAAGTGAAATAGAAGGGATTGAAAAGATTGGGCCTGAGCAAATTAAGGAAATTGAGCCATATTGTTCCGGGATAGCAGGGATACGGGTGCCCTGCACGGGGATTATAGATTTCACTGAGGTAGCGAATAAATTAGGTGAGCTAATAGTAAAGAAACCTGTCGCGACGAGTCGCAGACACGGCGGGTCGGATGGCAATAAAGTTTTGACTTCGCACAAGGTACTAAGGTTTGATAAGCACGATTTCTTTACGAATGTTGTAACAAATAAAGGGGCTTTCGCCACCAGGTATATTATCAATTGTGCGGGTCTTCAAAGTGACAGAATTGCCGAAGCCGACGGGGTCGAGCCGGCAGTTAAGATTGTCCCTTTCCGCGGAGATTATTATGAGCTGAAAGAAAAAGCGAAGGAAAAAGTCAAAGCGCTTATTTATCCTGTCCCGGACCCGACTTTTCCATTTTTAGGTGTTCATTTTACGCGCAAGATTGACGGCTCAGTCGAATGCGGACCAAACGCCGTCTTTTCATTCAAAAGAGAAGGTTACGGCAAAACAGATTTTAACTTCAAAGACAGCTGGGAGGCACTGTCTTACAAGGGGACGTGGAAGATGTTTCTCAAAAATTGGCAATATGGGCTTGGTGAATATGCAAGGGCCTTTTGCAGGAGATGGTTTCTGTGGCAACTACAACGGCTTATCCCCTCACTTGAAGCTAATGACATAAGGCCCGGCAATGCCGGCGTACGCGCCCAGGCGGTTGGGCCAAAGGGCGAACCAATTGATGATTTCAAGATAGAAAGACGAAAAAATTCTATCCACGTCCTGAATGCACCATCGCCGGCTGCAACGGCTGCTCTTGCAATCGGCGACTACATAAACGAAATAGCAACGGAAAACTTTAACCTCTAAGAGAGCGTACAGCGAGCAGCGTTTAGCTGATAGTGAATAGTCGTTAGTAGATACTATTTAGCCACAGACAGCACAGAGGAATTTAAAATGAAAATAGCAAGAATAAAGGAAACGATTCTTATTTTGATGGTCCTTTGCTTTTTGGGTGGATGTGTCGAGAGAGGTGAACAAAAAAATACCGTTAAAACGAAGGCAAAGGGTCGTAAAGGATTCCCGGTTGAATTACATGTGCCGAGTGATGAGGGGATGCCTGTCAGAATAAGTGCCGGAGAGGGAACACCTCTTAAAGTACAGTTGTGGGATGATAACGGAAAACCTGTAAAAGTGGCTATCCAGAGCACCGAAGGCTTACCCGTAAAATTGGATATGCAGGGCAGCGAATCGTTGCGTGTGAAAATAAATATACAGGATGATAAGGGGTTGCCTGTAAGGTTAGATATGGAAGAGGATAAGGGTTTGCCGGTGGAAGTTAAGTTGCCACAGGTTGCTTTGGTACTTATAGCAATTGCAGCGGGGGCGATTTTGTTTATTGCTATTTTCACCTGCTTTACCGCTATAGGCGCTGTCCGCAGCGCCAAGGCAGCTTGTCAATCAGCCGATGCAATCAAAAAAATCCTGCAGCAATCAAAGACGGATTTACCCCGTTAGAAAGAAGGCTCCGCCCTTTGGGTGGGGTAAAAATAGATAGCGAGGGTGGGGTTTAAAGCCCCACTTGAGCTTTCTAACGGGGTTTACACTCTACAAAGAAAGATTTAGTAACTAAATGAGCAAATACCGAACCGATAGTTTATTTGAAACAGAACAGGCCGACGAGACGGCCTGTCATCATATTATACGGGTGGCATTTGAGACGGCGGCGGACAGGGAGTTCGATTATCTTGTGCCGGATGAAATCTGGCCGATGCAAGTAGGCCAGAGAGTAGAAACGCCATTCGGGAAAAATAATAAACCGCAGATTGGTTTTTGTGTAGATACCACAAGTCCAAGGCCAGCTCCTTCGATTCCGCTGCGCTCCGCTCAGGATGACAGAAGACCATTTAAGCTAAAAAAAATATCCAGAGTTATTGATAAAGAGCCGTTGTTGAATTCCGAGCTTATGGAGTTGGCGCGGTGGATTAGCAGCTACTATGTTTGTCCGTTAGGGCAGGTTTTAGCCGCGATGGTGCCGGGTGCGGTGAAAAAGGCCGCTGGGGTTAGAACGCAAAGGTGCGTTTACCTAACAATTAGTCATGGTGAAATTGAAGATACTATCAAGCAACTCAGGGGTAAAAAGCAAAAGCAAATTGTAAATTTTTTGCAGGGTAGGGGGGCTTTCAGCACAGAAACGGCCATAGGGTCGCAGGAGGTTTTAGAAGCGGCCGGTTGTACAAACGAGCCAATAAAAAAATTAGCAGAAAAACAGATTGTTAAAATAGCTGAGAAGACAATATTGAAATCTCTGCCCGCTATCCCAAAAGGTATGGCAATCAAAACAGATGGGCGAATAATCCTCAATGAAGACCAGCAAAGGGCACTTACCCATTTCAAAAACCAGATAGATTTAAGGCAATTCGGTGTTACGTTGTTGCATGGCGTTACCGATAGCGGCAAGACAGAGCTTTATATCAGAGCTATCGAGCTGGTCTTAAAAAAAGGCAGGGGGGCAATCGTGCTGCTTCCGGAAATCGCCCTTACGGCGCAGACCGTCCAGCGATTCAGCGCAAGATTTGAAAAAATAGCTGTAATGCACTCGGGATTAACTGCTTCTCAGCGAAATGCACAATGGCAGAAAATAAAAGCTGGCCAGGCGGATGTGGTTATCGGTGCGCGTTCGGCTGTTTTTGCGCCGCTGCCGGGGATTGGGCTTATCATTGTCGATGAGGAGCACGAGCCAAGCTATAAGCAGGATACCGCACCTCGATATAACGGCAGAGACGTAGCAATAAAAAGAGCACAGTTAGCAAATTCGCATTGTATTTTAGGCAGTGCCACCCCGTCATTAGAGACGCTATCTAACTGCCAGAGTAAACAATATTTCAGTCTGGTACGTCTGCCCAAAAGGGTAATGGACCTGCCAATGCCCGAAATGAAGCTTGTCGATTTACGCTCAAGCTGGGGCACGCAAAAAGGAATTAACTTAATAAGTGAACCATTAGCTGAGCGTTTGAAAGAAGTCCTGACTAAAAAGGAGCAGGCCATTTTACTCTTGAACAGACGTGGCTACAGTAATTTTGTATTCTGCCCATCCTGCAAACATACCCTGCACTGCCGGAACTGCGATGTAACACTGACCTTCCATAAATCAAAAACCTTCAGCGGTGAACAGATGCCAACGATTACAGGAAAACATTTAAGGCACGGTTACGCTATATGTCATTATTGTTTATCTCAGACGCTCGTGCCTGAAAAATGCCCGGTCTGCGGCGCCGGCTTTGCGATGATAGGACTTGGCTCACAACGGCTGGAAGAAGAACTGGCCAGAAGGTTTCCAGAAGCTCGAACTTCGCGAGTTGACAGTGATTCTATGCGGGGTAGAGACTATTACCGGGTTTTAAAAGATTTCAGTGATGGGCGAATCGACATATTAGCAGGGACACAAATGTTAGCCAAAGGATTGCATTTTCCAAATGTAACGCTGGTGGGCATCATCAGCGCCGATACTTCACTTTATCTGCCCGATTTCAGAGCAAACGAGAGAACATTTCAACTGATTTCGCAGGTGGCTGGCAGAGCAGGACGCTCCGCCAAAAAAGGTACGGTATTTGTTCAAACATTTTTGCCGGACCAGCCGGCCATACAATTTGCCTTGCGTGGTAACTTTGACAGCTTCGTCAAAGAAGAGCTAAAGCATCGCAAGGCCTGCAATCTACCGCCATTTTGGCGATTGGCGGCTATCGTGATGCGAGACAGGAATTTCGATAAGCTTGAAGCTGTCTGTAAAAAAATGCGTGAAAAAATTGACCGGATTATCGAATGTGACGGATTAAACGTGGTGGTTCGGGGGCCGATGCCGGCGGTGATAAGCCGAATCCAGCGTTTTCACAGGATGCAAATAATTATCCAGGCCCCACAGGCAGAAACCATACAACAATTGTTTACCAGCTTGCGGGCGACAGGACCTGTTCGGCCAAAGGTTATGGTTGCCGTAGATATAGACCCTGTTAATTTATTGTAGATTGCAATTTAGAAGCCGACGTGTTATAGTTATAAATTAAAGTGCCTGAAGTGATAGCAAAGCTGTCATTCTGAGCGAGCGTCCAGCGAGCGAAGAATCTCGCAATCGAAAGCCAGATGCTTCGCTTCGCTCGGCATGACATGGATAGTTTTTTTCACTTTAGCTCACTTTAGTCACTTTAGTCACTTTATTTCGCCGGGGTGTAGCTCAGTTTGGCTAGAGCGCTGCGTTCGGGACGCAGAGGTCGCTGGTTCGAATCCAGTCACCCCGATTTTCCCCCTTTGAAATCTGCCATTTTTACCCCGTTAGAAAGAAAGCTCCGTCCTTCCCAGCTTCGCCATAGCTACGCTGCGGCGAGTGGGCGGCGTGAAAAATATATAGCGCCGGTGCTTCCCTGAGCTTTCTAACTGGGTTTACACCAATTTCCTCGAAAATTCGTCAATTTAGTCACGGATTAAACCTGCACCACACCATTTAATTCTTGAAAAAAACGATAATTTATGATAGACTGTCGGTATAGAAAGAACAGCATGTAAAAAAGTTGAAAGCAAACGGTCAGGAGTATCTATTATTGCCACAAGCTCATGTCTTTTGTGTAGTTAGAGGACTCTCTGAAGTCATATTAAAGGGCCATTCTACTTTCTGGAGGATGTAATGATGGGGTCGCAGGTTTTTCAAGCCAAATCTACTACGCTTGTTATTACGTGTATGCTTCTCCATTTAATCATACCGGTTCATGCTGCCACCCCTTGGTTACATGTAGATGGCAATAAAATCAAAGACCCCGAAGGCAATGTTGTTGTTCTAAGGGGTGTTGATTTGATTGATTTAGGTGCCACTGAATTGGGGCACGGTGGTGCTATCAACATGATTGACCGGCTAACGGATAAGACTGATACTCAGGGAACGTTTCCTGGTTGGTATCCAAGGGTCATCAGGCTTGCGATTTATCCGCCTGACGAGGGTGATTTTAGCAGTCCCTGGACGTTTGAGTTCGGTAATAATACCGCTAATGATGATTACTATAACAATCTTCTCCTGCCGGTTGTCGATTACTGTGCATCGAAAGACCTTTATGCAATCATCGATTGGCATTATGTCGGTGATAATACCTCGGACAAAGTTGCACAGACAAGCGAGTTTTGGGAGTATATGGCGCCAAAATTTGCCGGTGACAGCCATGTTCTTTTCGAGCTTTTCAATGAACCGGGAAATTTCGGGGGTTCAGAAACAGCCCGCTGGCTTAGTGTTAGGGATGATATGCAAACGTGGATTGATATTATACGCTCTTATGCTCCCCACAATCTTATCCTTGTAGCCGGGCCAAACTGGTCTCAAATTATTGGGCCTGCAGCAAGCTATCCTGTGAGCGACCCTGTGGGTGGGGATAATATCGCTTACGTTTCTCACATCTATCCCGGTCATTTCCTTAGCGAATCGTGGTCGTGGTACGAGAACCATATTACGACCTGTGCAGCTGTCCATCCCGTCTTTATGAGCGAATGGGGATTTAGTGAAACTGCAGGATATAATCTACTTAATACGGGGACGATTACTAACTATGGTCAGCCGTTAATGGACTTTATTGAAGGACTTAAAATCAGCAATAGCGCCTGGGTTGCCAGCTATAGTTGGGAACCATCAATGTTCTGGCATCCAGAATATCCGCTGCCACCGGGAACGTGGGACCTTCGATGCGGAGAAGGTGAAATGGGCTGTTTTGTAAAGGATACACTTTATTTGAGGAGGAATGATGACCAGCCCAGTTGCCCCTACGGCGATTTTACAGGTGATGGTATAGTAAATATATATGACCTGTCTGAGTTTTGCGAAATCTGGTGGCTGGAGGACGGTTGTAATGGGACTGGTGGACTGGATTTGAATGGCGATTGTATAATCAACTTCTATGAATATTCCTTCTTTGCCCAGAATTGGTCCGAGGAGAATTAGTAATTAGAATAGGAATACAAACTATGAAAGAGATTACCGAAACCTGGTCTATTAAAGTTATTATTGCGTGTATGTTTCTTTATTCAATCATACTACCTTATGCTGCGCAAGCAGATGTGTTTTGCGGACGATGGGACACAATTGATGTCTTAGGAGGAGAATACCGTATACTTAATAACGTCTGGGGAGCGACAACCACACAGTGCATTGAGGTGGATCCGAGTTCAACATACTTTAGTGTAATTTATTCCGAGCACGACCAAAGCGGGGTGGCTTCCTACCCTTTTATTTTGAAAGGTTACCACTGGGGCAGCGGCACGAGCAACAGCGGCATGCCGGTAAAGGTGAGTAAGGTCGTGACCGCACCCTTTACTTGGAGCGTTGACCCAAACGGCGCTGCTGGAACTTGGAACATCGCTTATGAATCCTGGTTCAGCATAAACGGCGGTACTGAACCAGATGCAGGCGAATTGATGGTCTGGATAAACTATGCCGGCGGTGCCTGGCCTGCTGGCTCGTACCAAGGGACTGTATCTATCGGAGGTCACAGCTGGGATGTTTATTTTGCGGACTGGGCGGATTGGGACTACATCGCTTATAAGATAACCAGCCCTACCGATTGTGTAAACCTCGATTTCAAAGACTTCATTGATGATTCTGTGAGCCGAGGGTTCATAAACCCCTCGTGGTATATGGACAATATGGAGGCTGGATTTGAGATATGGCGGGATGGCAAAGGTCTCACAACTAATTCGTTTTCGGGCTCGGTCTACGATGACGAATGGCTCTACGGAGATCTTACACGTGACAATATAGTCAACTTTGCTGATCTATATGAATTTTCCTTAATCTGGCTGGACTCGGATTGTGTTAATTATAAGATGCTGGATTTGAATGAAGATTGTATAATCAACTTCTATGAATTTTCCTTACTGGCTCAGAATTGGCTTAAGGAGGTTCAATAAGCCGCCTAATCATGCCATTGTTACATAATCAGCCGGATGTGCTGATCTTAAATACGATTGCTATATCATCGATTTTTTTCTCGGGGGTAGTAACAACAAGACAGGTGTCCTGCCGCTGCCACTCAATGTCTTCTTCTGTGCCGAGCATTGACACATCTATAACCATAATGGCTTCGGCCTTATTGGCCTTACCGAACATCGTCATCACGACCTGTTTATTTTCGCCCGGCCAACCAAGGACAATCGCATAGATGGTATCACCCCTGCGTGTGTAACGGATATCCTGGGCAGTATAGCCACCCTCCATCTTGACAAATTGCCCGCCTGTTCGCAGCCGTACGGGTCCCTCGCCGAAATCAACGAATGGACGTGTTTCATAGATGGCTTCGCCGTATTTTTCCAACCATTCCCCAATACTTAGCAGCACCTGTTTCTGGTTATTCGGTATGGTGCCGTCGGCCTTTGGAGAGATATTGAGCATCAACTGGCCGTTCTTACTGACGATATCAATCAGCGTGTGCAGCAACTCCGATGTACTCTTTATCTTCAGGTCTTCAGTATAGCACCAGCTACCCCGGCTGACCGTGTCATCCGTCAGCCAGACAAACTTAGTGAGTCGATTGGCTCGACCTTTTTCGTAATCTTCCACACCAACTTCTCGCGGCAGGTCTGTTTGCTTGAACGTAACGATGACCTCTTTTCCTAACTGGTTGGCCTTGTTGAAGTAGTATGCGAGATAATCCATTTTGTATTCGTCCGGGATTTCGTTTAGCCAGGAGTCAAAATACATCAAGTCCGGCTGGTACTTGTCGATGACTTCTATGAGTTTACCTTTCCACATCTCCAGGAACCTCTCGCGAGGCACATAACCATATAGAATTGCCTGCTTGGGTTCCTCAAGCAGCGAAGGAAAGTACTTTTTGACGAACTGGAAGTGGCCGGTCCATCTCCTCGTGTTACCTCTTTCAATCTGATACAGATTGTTGCGGGCGTGATGAAAAGTCGTAACGAATCGCATTCCACGTTTGCGGATGGCTCTGGCCAGTTCACCGGTGATATCACGCTTTGGTCCGGCGTCCATAGCATTCCACGGGGTCAGGTTGCTGTCCCACATCGAAAAGCCATCATGGTGTTCGGCTACAAGCCCGGCAAAGCGAGCCCCGGCCTTTTCAAACAGCTCAGCCCACTCATCGGCGTCGAATTTTTCAGCTTTGAACATTGGCACAAAGTCATGGTAGCCGAACTCCGTCGGTTCGCCATATTTCTGCACGTGATGTTTGTATTCCCTGCTGCCTTTGTTGTGCATATTGCGCGGGTACCATTCGTTAGCAAACGCCGGCACAGAATAAACGCCCCAATGGAAGTAAATCCCGAATTTCGCATCACGAAACCAATCAGGTGCAGGGTTATGCTTTTTCAGCGATTCCCAGTCGGCTGTATAAGCGACTGTAGATAGGCACCGCACGGTAACCTCTGCTGAGGTCAGGCCATCACTTTCAGCGGTAACTCGCACTTTTCCGCCTTGGCCTTCGGTCGTTCGCAGAATCAGCATCGCCTTGCCGTAGAAAAGCTTGCGGCTGCCCGCTTGGAATGGTTCGAGCGAAAGGGGATTACCATTGCCGACACCTGCTATCTCAGCCGGACCATCGACTTTGAAGTGAATCAGATTATCCGCCAGAGGACAAAGCGTTCCTTTCTCGTCGAGCGCCTCAACCAGAATGTAGCACAGGTCCTCGCCGGAAGCGGAAAGTTTCGCCCTGTCAGGTGTCAGGCGAATCTTCGCCGGCTTATCCGCCGTACGCATAACCGCCCGGCCAATCTCCTTGCCGTCCTTGTAGGCGACTGCTTTTAGCTCACCCGGCTCGTATATAACATCATTCCAGCGCAGGCGATACTTGTAGGTGACCGCGTAGTAGTCTGATTCGACTTTTTCCGGGTAAGCAACGAATTCTCGAATACTGGCCCAGACCCCATCTTGCAACTCTGTAAATTCAATGCGTACATATCTGGCCTGGACATCCACCTCATGAAATGACCATCTTGAGTTGCGTTGCATGCTTGTGCTCTTGGTTGCAATAGTTTGCCATGTTGATTGGTCACCTGAGATTTTAATCTTATATCCATACTTCCTTGCTTCCCATTCAAAATTAATACCCAGGTAGCGTATCGGCTGAACTTCACCCAAATCAACCTGCCACCATTGTTCGGCGTTACCGTCGGCAGCGCACCAGCGCGTGATGCTGTCTGCATCAGAAGCATTTGCAGCGATATTTCCCATATTAGACTGAGAGGAGCTGGCCGAGGTGAGCTTGCCTTGAGCGAAGTTGACGGGCTTTTCGGGTAGTTCGCCTTTTGTGCGACGGCCGAGCGATTTTCCATTCAGGGATAATTCAGCCGAATCTCCATTGGTGTAGACGAAAACAGGAACATTCTTTCCGACTCGGTCAGGCCAGTTCCAGTGTGGCAGGATATGAATGGTGGTAACGTCCGGCCGCCAGTAGCTTCGGTACAGATAGAACCGGTCCTTTGGGATACCGCAGAGGTCCACGATTCCAAAGTATGAGCTTCGTGCCTTGCTTGAGAAGGGCGTCGGCTCACCCAGATAGTCGATGCCCGTCCAAACAAATTCACCGGCGACAAAGCTGTCGTTCTCCAATAGTTGGAACTCAGTATCGGGAATATCCGCCCACGGTGCTGCATTAAGGTCGTAGGAATCAACCTGAGTTTTTTTCGAATACTGCGTCTTTATTTCTGGAAATGGTAGTTCATAGAAGCCGCGCGTGCTCAGGGCAGAGGCCGACTCACTATAGATGATAGGCTTGTCAGGATAGCGTTCTCTGTACAGGCCATATCTTCGGCCGTAATTCCAGCCGGTCAGGTCCAACGCATCAAGGATGGGTTGGTCAGCTGTTTCGGGGACATTGCAAGCCATTCCCACCGGTCGTGTCGGGTCGTATTTGCGCACGAAATCACTCATAAACTTGACTCGTTCGGGAGACTTACCTTGCCTGTTTCGAGGCATGTTTCCTATCTCGTTGCCGATAGACCAGATGACAACGCTAGCGTGATTGCGGTCGCGCATAACAAAGTTTCGAAGCTGTTTCTCGCCGTGCTCTTCCAACGGCGGGCCGCCTCTGATGCGGTCGGCCGTAGCATCCCATTTATCAAAACACTCATCCCAAACAACGAATCCCATCCTGTCACACAAGTCAAGCAGCTCTGGTGCCGACGGATTATGGCTGGTACGGATGGCATTGACGCCCATATCGCGCATGATTTCCAACTGCCGCTCCATTGCCCGTGTATAAAATGCCGCTCCGAGAGGGCCTTGGTCGTGGTGCAGACAAACACCGTGAAGCTGCACTCGTCGGCCGTTTAGATGAAATCCGTTATCAGCCGTAAATTTAAACGTACGGATACCGAAGGTAGTAACATTTGTATCGACAACTTTATCGCCCCTGCGAACGATTACTTTGGCTTTATATAATTTAGGACTCGTGATGTCCCATCGCTGATGATTAGTGACCGCAAGTGACTGGTCCAGCTCGCTCAAGCCACGAGCCAGCACAATGTCATTTTTTTTACCAGCCGCAACCTGAATTCCATCTGGATTTAGCAATATAACCTCAACATCGACTTTTAAATTTTTGTGGAGGTGGTTTTCAACAGTTGTTTGCACGTGAACCGTCGCTGAGTCATCGCTGACTTCAGGTGTGGTCACAAATGTACCCCAGTGTGCTATGTGCACCGGCTCGCAGATAGTCATCGTTACCTTGCGATAAATTCCCGCGCCGGGATACCACCGTGTGCCGTGGCGGGTCGTGTCAACACGCACAGCAATCACATTATTACCGCCAAACTTCACATACTTTGTGGCATCTACGCGAAATGACATATAGCCGTAATTCCATTCACCGGCCAATCTACCGTTAACATAGACCTTCGGAAACGCCATTACACCATCGAAATCAAAGTAAACGCGCCGGCCTTTATTTGCGTTGTTGAGCGTGAATGTTTTTCGATACCATCCCACACCTCTAAATGGTAGTTTTCCGGCATAGCCATCTTCTCTGGGATTAAATGGTCCCGAAATTGCCCAGTCGTGCGGCAGACGTACCGCTTTGAAAGCTGAGTCGTCAAAGTTCGGCGCCTCAGCTCCCGGGTGCCCTCCTTTGGCGAATTTCCAGTCGCAGTTGAAATTCACTACCTGCCGTCCGGTAGTAGCTTCAGGCAGAATCGGCTTTAGCTTTTTCACCGGTTCGCAGGACGAAATTAGCATTAGCATCATCGCCAATTGCATAACTAAGGTGTTATTTATCTCGGCCCCTGCAGTAAAGGCGGGATTCATCTTAAAAGCTTCCCACATCTCAATTACCTCCAGCAATAAATCACATGACTATCCATATTTACCCGCCTTCGCAGAAAGCCACGGGCTTTGCCCGTGGGGCTCCACTTTTTCAATCTACATCTTAAAGCGCTCAAGCACATCTTTTAGAGCAACCTCTGCATAGCAGACAGCGGTATCGGCGACGCCATAATAAATCTTCAGTTTATCGTCTTCATAGAGCAGTCCGCAGCTAAATACTACATTTGAAAAGAAACCTTCGATTTCATAGTTGGCCTGTGGCTCAAGAATTGGTTTTTCCGACCTATTGATAACTTTCCACGGCTGTTTTTTATCCAGTAACACCGCTCCAAGACAATAGCGATTGTTTCTATCGACACCGTGATAAATCTCAAGCCAGCCCGCCTCGATTTTGAAAGGTACGGCACTTGCGCCGATTCTTATCTCATCCCAATAGTTTGCGCGAGGCCCCATTAGATAACGATGGTTTCCCCAGCAGTATAAATCTGGCGATTCTGCAATCCAAACGTCATGTTTTCTAAATAGAGGCGAATCCGGTCTGTGCAGAGCATAGTACTTACCACCAATTTTTTCGGGCAAAAGCACCACATCTTTGTTTTCGGGACAGAAGATAACGCCATAACGCTCAAAGGAACTAAAATCTTTCGTGGAAGCCAGACAGGTTGTCACCCCGAAAGGGCAAACTGCAACATAACTAATATAGTATGTATCATTAATGAGGGTAATCCTGGGGTCTTCAATGCCGAAGGTTTCATAACCATTTGCGGGAGCTATAGCAGGGGCATCTTCAATCTTAAAGTTGATACCATCGTTGCTTCGTGCAAGCCGTAAATGTGAAATCGATGTCAAATATGTCTGGTTTGGCGTTATTATTAATCTGGGGTCTGATAAATCGTTTTCCGGGTCATTTTTTGGGAACTGCTTTGTGATTAGCTTACTACTATCAATATCATAAACAGCAGTTAGAATAACATCTGGGCTCTTGCTAATCGGCCTTTCCGCCACCCGAAGAAGTCCAATGACCTCATCCTCAAAACGAGTAACGCCGGCATTAAAGATACCAATAATTTCAAAGTCATCTCTTGAGGGCTTAACATCCTTTGGCTCAATTATAGGATTATACGACGAACGAAATACTTGCACCTGTCAACTCCTTTAATCAGGTACTTTCCCGGTGTCAGTCGAATTTTTCCCATAATAGCCGTTTGTGCCCGGCCTTGCAAGAACTTTCAGCTACATTAAGGGGCTATTCGAAACAACAGATTTTAGTGGATTTTCTCGGTTTTTTATTCTATAGTAATGTCTTATTTGTATAACTTACGCATTGGCAAGAAGGAAACAGAATAGATGGGTGAAAAAAAGGGCACTTACAATTTGAATCAAATAGAGAAGAAATGGCAGCAATTTTGGGAAGTTAACAAGACATTCAAGGCAAACGACTGTGATGATTCCAGGCCCAAATATTATGTGCTGGATATGTTTCCTTATCCGAGTGGTGAAGGCCTGCACGTAGGTCATCCCGAAGGTTACACTGCGAGCGATATAATCGCTCGATATAAACGAATGAAGGGCTTTAATGTCCTGCACCCCATAGGCTGGGATGCATTCGGCCTGCCGGCTGAACAGTATGCTGTTGAGACCGGTACGCATCCCGCCAGAACCACGAAGAAAAATATCGGCAGGATGCGCCAGCAAATCGAGTCATTGGGTTTTAGCTACGATTGGGACCGTGAAATCAGCACTACCGACCCGAATTACTATAAGTGGACACAGTGGATATTTCTGAAATTTTTTAACAGTTACTTTGACGAGACCGAGCAAAAAGCCAAACCTATTGAACAGATGCCTATTCCAGAAGGATTAAGTGAGCAGGAAAAACAAAAATTCATAGATGACCATCGTCTCGCTTATGAAGATGAGGTTGCTGTTAACTGGTGCCCTGCCTTGGGAACAGTTCTGGCAAACGAGGAAGTAGTAGGGGGGGTAAGTGAGCGTGGAGGACACCCGGTAATAAGACGACCGATGCGTCAGTGGATGTTACGAATAACAAAATATGCCGAAAGACTGCTTGAAGATTTAGATGGGGTAGATTGGCCGGAATCGATAAAGAAATTACAAACAGATTGGATTGGCAAAAGCATCGGTGCTGATGTTGATTTCAAAGTGGATGGTTTTGATGAGACCATCCGCGTTTTTACTACTCGGCCGGATACATTATTCGGGGCAACCTATATGGTAATGGCTCCCGAACATCCACTCGTTGACAAGATTACGAGTAACGATAAAAAAGCAGAAGTAGAAGAATATCGCCAACAGGCCGTTCGCAAAAGCGATTTAGATAGAACTGACCTGGCAAAAGAGAAAACCGGTGTCTTTATCGGCGCTTACGCAATAAATCCCGTCAATAGCGAAAAGATACCTATCTGGATTAGCGATTATGTTTTGATTAGTTACGGCACCGGTGCAATTATGGCTGTCCCTGCCCACGATGAGCGAGACTTTGAGTTCGCCACCAAATTCTCACTGCCGATTATCCCTGTTGTTGAACCGCCGGATACCGAACAAGCTGAACTGGTCAGGCAAGGAAAGTTATGCTTCGTAGGAGATGGTAAGGCAATAAACAGCGGGCAGTTCAGCAGTTTGCCGACCGCCGAATTCAAAGAGCAGATTGCAAACTGGCTTAGTGAAAGGGAGCTTGGCAAAAAAGCTGTAAACTATAAGCTGCGAGACTGGCTTTTCAGCAGGCAGCGTTACTGGGGTGAGCCGTTCCCGATTTTGCATACCGGTGATAACCAAGTTGTCGGGCTTTCAGAAAACAAACTGCCTTTAATGTTGCCGGAAATAAAAAATTACAAACCCGCCGGAACAGGGGAATCGCCATTAGCCAATATCGATGATTGGGTCAGTGTTACTACACCAGACGGCTCAAAAGCAAAACGTGAAACAAATACAATGCCCCAATGGGCTGGCAGTTGTTGGTATTACCTGCGATACCTTGACCCGAATAATAACCAGCAGGGCTGGGACCCGGAGAAGGAAAAATACTGGATGCCCGTTGACTTATATATCGGCGGTGCCGAACATGCCGTACTACACCTTCTGTACGCGCGCTTCTGGCATAAGCTGCTTTACGACCTCGGCTACGTGGGCACAAAAGAACCATTCAAGAAACTTGTCAATCAGGGAATGATTTTAGGTGAAGACGGCCAGAAGATGAGCAAGTCCCGCGGTAACGTAATCAATCCCGACAAGGTTATTATTGACTACGGTGCCGATTCGATGCGGCTTTATGAAATGTTTATGGGGCCTTTAGAAGCAATCAAGCCCTGGAATATGCAGGGAGTAGAAGGTGTGCATCGATTTCTTCAGAAGGCCTGGCGAATGATTATAGACGAGGATACAGGAGAACTTGCCGAAGCGGTAAAAGATACCCAGGTAGATGAACAAACACTTCGTCTGTTGCATCAGACCATTAAAAAGGTCGGCGATGACATCGAAAGCTTCAGCTTTAACACTGCAATCAGCCAGATGATGATTTTTGTAAATCACCTTAGCAAACAACAAATCAGACCAAGATTAGTAGTTGAAAAATTCGTCTTGATTCTTGCTCCTTTTGCACCTCACATTGCTGAGGAACTCTGGCAGAAATTAAGCCATACCGACAGTCTGGTTTATGAACCCTGGCCTGAATATGATAAGGAACTTATCAAAGAAAAAGAAATCGAAATGGCGGTGCAGGTCAACGGCAAGATAAAAGACAGAATCGTTGTCATTGCTGATGCAGGTGAAAAGCAGATAGAAGCTGACGCACTTGCCAGAGATAAGGTAAAAGCCGCTATGGCTGGAAAAGCGGCTAAGAAAGTCATCGTCGCCAAGCCCAGAATAGTCAGCATAATCACATAGTTACAGTCAACCAATGTGTACTGAAATTGAAGCAAAGTTAAAGGTTGAATCGTTAGAAGAAATAAAGCACAAGCTGACCGAGCTTGGCGCTGAATTTTTACAAGAGCAACTGCAGACAGATTACCACTTCGATGATGCAAATATGACCTTACAAAAAACCGACAGATGTCTTCGATTGCGGCGATCCACCTGCGGCGGAGCAGATAAGAATGAGAGGTTTTTTTTGACCTATAAAGGCGCGAAAGAAAAAAGCTCATTCAAAAAAAGACAGGAAATAGAAATCGAAATCACAGACAGCAATGCAGTCCAGAAATTATTTTCGGCTCTGGGTTATGAAAAGGCGCTGGTCATTGAAAAAAGACGTCTTACCTGGCAACTTGGCGACTGTGAAGTTGCGCTTGACCAGTTGCCTTTGATAGGTAACTTTGTGGAAATAGAAGGCCCTGATGAGAAGAAAATTGAAGATACACAAAAGAGTCTGGGATTATCCGACCTGCCGAACATTAAAAAAAGTTACCAAGCTTTGATAACAGCCCGGCTCCGTGAGCTCGGCAAAGAACAAAGGGAAGTTTTTTTACAAACTTAAATCCATAACTATGAAACCAGGTGACGGTTATATTGCTTATATTGTGAATCCCAAGTCCGGCGCTAGTAGCGGTAAACTGGTTGGGCGACAGTTTGAGCAATACCTCGTGAAAAGGGGATTTGAGGTCAGGCTTAGTTTGACCACTTCGCTCGACAATGCCTGCGAACTGGCTACGGACGTGGCGGTTGATTATAACTGCGTTATGGTTGTCGCCGTTGGCGGTGACGGCACGGTTAGAGAAGTTGCACATGGATTAGAAGGCAGTGATAAACCACTGCTGATAGTACCCTGTGGTACAGAAAATTTACTGGCAAATGAACTAGGATTTGATGAAAAATTGAAAACAATAATAAAGGCGTTTGAGGCTCAGTACATTCGGCCCTTAGACCTGGGAAGTGCGAACGGCAAATGTTTCACCTCCATAGCCGGTTTTGGGTTTGATGGCCAGGTGGTCGAGCGAGTCAGCGAACAGCGAGTCGGACATATAGATTACTCTGATTACATCTGGCCAATATGGAGAACGTTCTGGAATTACAAATTTGAGGCAATGAGGGTACAGGTGGATGGCGAAGAGATTTTCAATGGTCCCGCACTTGTATTCGTCGGGAATATTTCAAGATACGCTGTGGGTTTGCAGATTTTGCACTATGCTGATTTCAGCGATGGATTGTTGGACATTTGTGTTTATAAATGCACATCTCACCTGCATCTGTTTAAGCATTCAGTTATGACGGTTTTGAAACAGCATGCTTACAGTAACGGTGTTATCTATCGTCAGGGCAAAGATATCACGGTTAGTTCTAAGAGTTCTCATATTAAGACCGAAATTGACGGTGACCCCGGGCCTGATTTGCCGGTACAAATCAAGGTGATTCCTCAGGCGGTCAATTGCATAGTGCCGGAAGGTGCCAAACCGGCAGGCATAAGAACAAGAATTATAAGAGCTATAGGATAATTCAAAGTGCCTATAGTGTAGAGTGCCTAAAATGTAAAGTGCCTAAATGCGGTAAACGCAATGAATAATTTTAGTCACTTTAGCTCACTTTAGGCACTTTAGTTCACTTTAGAACGAGGTATAAGTAAAATGAATTTCAGAATTGGCAATGTCGAGATTGGCTTGGATGTGCCCTTATTCGTTATGGCAGGGCCTTGCGTTATTGAAAGCAAAACATCCTGTCTGGATATTGCTAACAGACTCCTCGAGATTGGCCAAAAGACCAATGTTGGAATAATATTCAAGGCAAGTTTCGATAAGGCCAATCGCAGCAGCTTGCACAGCTTTCGTGGTCCCGGCCTTCAAAAGGGTCTGGAGATTCTTGCAATGGTTCGCCAGCGGACTAACCTGCCTGTTATGACCGATGTCCACGAGCCCGCTCAGGCCGCCATAGCCAGTAAAGTTGTTGATTGCCTTCAAGTGCCGGCTTTTCTATGCAGGCAAACCGATTTGATTTGTGCCTGCGGGCGAACAGGCAAACCCGTAAATATAAAGAAGGGACAATTCCTTTCACCTGATGAGATGAAAAATGCGGTCGAAAAAGTCCATGCCTGTGATAACGAGAAAATCATCCTCACCGAGCGGGGCACATTTTTTGGCTACAATCAGCTGGTCAACGATATGACGGCCATCGAGATTATGAAAAAGCTCAGGGTTCCGGTCGTTTTCGATGCGACCCACAGTACTCAATTACCCGGTGGACTCGGTAATGCAAGCGCAGGACGAAGGGAAATGTCTCCGATATTGGCTAAAGCAGCCATAGCAGCCGGTGCAAACGGCCTTTTTATTGAGGTACATACCCAGCCGGAAAAAGCAAAATCAGATGCCGCCAGTATTATGCCTATAGAATGGCTTGAAGATTTACTAAAAGTGTGTAAAGAGATTTTCGGGGTCATACATGGATAAAGTGCCAGAGCAGAAGAAATATCTATATGGGCCGGTGCCTTCGCGGAGATTAGGGCGAAGTCTTGGTATTGATATCGTGCCGTTTAAGCTTTGTTCGCTGGACTGCGTCTATTGTCAGCTTGGCAGAACCACAGAAAAGACGATGGAATGCGGCGACTTCGTACCCGTTGAGGAAGTTTTAGCTGAGCTAAGAGATAAATCGGCCGAAGGGTTAGAAGCTGATTTTATTACTATAAGCGGTTCTGGTGAGCCGACGCTGAACTCACGGCTCGGAGAGTTTATAGAAGGCATAAAGAAAATTACCAATATCCCTGTAGCCATACTAACCAACAGCACACTGCTATACAGAGAGGATGTGCGAGCGGACTGTGCAAAGGCCGATGTGGTCCTGCCGTCCTTAGATGCAGGTGATGAGCAGACTTTCCAAAAAATAAACCGGCCACACAAGGATATTAGTATTGAAAAGCTAATCGATGGTCTGTGCAAATTCAGAAAAGAATTTACCGGACAGATATGGCTTGAGGTGTTCGTAGTTGAAGGTTTGAATACTGATATAGAACAAATCGCCAAAATCAAGAATGCTATAGAACGCATTGGTCCCGACAAGGTTCAGCTTAATACGGCTGTACGACCAACAGCTGATGCTGATATCAGGAGATTAAACCCCGAAAAGTTGCAGGCGATAGCCACGCAACTGGGTCCAAAGTGCGAGGTTGTGGCTGATTTCTCCCCACACCACTACGGTAAATACACCGAAAACAAGGCCGAAGACGTATTATCAATGCTGAAACGCAGGCCTTGCACGCTAATTGATATATGCTCAAGTCTCGGTATCAACCATAATGAAGCATTGAAATATATCGGCTACTTTCAGCAGCAGGGATTCATTTATTCCGAGCAAAAAGAAGGCGCCATCTTCTTCAAAGCTAATTAGAAGCAAATCCCGCTGACCACAAGGCAGGATAATAATTTATCCATAATATTTCAGCATTCACGTCCAATTTGTCAAGACAAGGGCCTTATTGGCCGATAAAAGCTTTGTAAAGTTTTCTGCAGCAATGATTTTATCGTATCCGCCTATAGAAGAAAGAATGAAAAGAACGAAGCAACAACTGGTCTTAAATAAGGGAACAGAGAAGTATATTTTTCGCTATGAGAATGGCCAGGAAGATAAACTTCTGGATGCTCTGATTGAACAGGCAAGGGATAAGCGAACGGATTTTGATTGGTTTGATGCTGCGGTACTGAGTTTCAAACTCACTCAATCGCTTATTGGCCAGGCAAATGAAATCTTACATGAAAATGCAGATACACAAATACACATGAATTAGTAAGAGCGAATAAATGTAACCGAAGTTTTGGAAATCCTGTGTATAAAATGTAATAGTTTTTAACTGAATAAATTAGGTAGATTGATTATGAAAGAGAGCACAATTGTCCAAGAGTTCTTAAATTATTTGAAATTTGAAAAGAGGTTTTCCGAACATACAGCCAAGTGCTATGGAGCCGATTTGAGCCAATTTGGCAAGTTCCTAATTGGCACTGCCGAAGCCGGGGCAGCAGATGCCGAGCTGACTTCAATGGTTCAGCAGCAAGGCGGTACGGCCACGGCAGTCGCAACGGAAGCCAGGCCTAAAACTGACCAATTACTCCTATCAGTTCAGACAAGCGCTATCAGAACGTATCTGGCTTATCTAAATGAGAAACAATATTCCAAAGCAACCATCGCCCGCAAACTTGCCACTCTGCGAAGCTTTTATAAGTTCCTTATTAAAAGATACCAGCTTAGCTCCAATCCTGTAACAGAAGTTAGAACACCGAAGCAAGATAAAAAGCTGCCACGGTTCCTTGAATATGAAGAAGTAAAAAAATTGCTTGAGACACCGCCAATGGACAGTTGGTTGGGCGCAAGGGATAGAGCTATACTGGAGACACTTTATAGCACCGGCATGAGGGTTAGCGAACTTGTGGCGCTAAATATGGACGATGTAGATTTCCTCGGTGAGGTCGTACATGTCAGAGGCAAAGGCAAAAAGGAAAGAATTACACCTATCAGCTCATCTGCGTTGCAGGTCATTCAGCATTATATGGAGTTTAGAAATAAACGGGCACAAAGCAACGCTAATTTTGACTCGAAGGTTTTGTTCGTGAACAAACATGGCCGGCGTCTCAGCACACGTAGCGTCCGTCGCAAGATGGACAAGTATCTTAAAATGGCTGGGTTAGACCCGTCAATTAGTCCACATACATTGCGTCATAGCTTCGCAACACATATGCTAAACAATGGAGCAGATTTGAGAAGTGTTCAAGAGCTGCTCGGCCATCAATCGCTATCGACAACACAGGTTTACACACATCTTAGCACATCAAAAATAAAAGAGGTTTACGAAAATGCTCATCCAAGAGAACAGCAACCACCAACACAACAGGATAGCGAGAACGATAATGGAGAACTATAAAAGCTAACGAATAAATTGACTGAGAATAAAAAAGGCCGCTTTGAAAAGCGGCCTTTTTTTATGAAATCTCGGGATGGTGGAGCACAGCGAAGAATCTCAAAATTTGTTAGCCCCTTGCACTGCAAGGGGTTTTCCATATCGGTTAACCCTGCCGCTCGCGGCAGGGAAGCATATCCCAAATCTCCAATTCTGACATCCTTCTTGCCTTGACAAATTTCACAATCTTTTGTACTATACAGATAGCGAAAGGAGAAGGAAATTTTGGAGGAATTCCTTTCGTTGGAAGGGAATTGCTGCAGTACGGACAATTGTGTGAGTTGTGTGGATGGCGCATGCGTAGTTTGCGGCGGCGACCCTAACCAGTTCTGCTGCGTAACGGAAGACGGAGACATATGTTGCAATAAGGGCCAAAGATGCTGTACTTTTTATTATGCTGGTTATGATTTGTATCTTCCTTATTGCTGCAACTCTGATCAGCCTTGCTGTAATGGACATTGTTGCGACCCTAACGATTGTGAGACTTGTGTGGATGGCTATTGCCAAGTTTGCGGCGGTGACCCTAATAAGATATGTTGTGATAACGGCTCGTGTGTCAAGCCATGTGAACTTGAAGCAGTGGTGGGGCAATGCGATAAAAAAACCGTTCAGTGCCCGGAATGTGGGTCGTGGTGCTCAGATTATTACAAAATAGTATATACCGGAAATACCGTTTACCGTTGCAAGGAACCGGGGTGTCCGGGTGACTGCCAAGATACTGAAGTGCACTGCTACACAAGAACTCGTTGCGATATATACAACAAGGATTGGCTTCATTGTATTGTTAAATGTGTCTTCATTCCATACACATACGGACTTTGTCCTGACTGTGAAGCTGGATATAGTAGCGACCCCAATTATCAGCCTCAAAAGTTTTATGTTCCAAGCAAGAAATGCAATTAGATGAAAAATAGGAACTGTAGAATAAAAAACTTTAGACTATAATTAAGCAAATGTTTAATTCTAAGAAGAAAGGCATGGAAATGAACGTAAAAAATTTGGTAACGAAGCTAAGCGTGAGTGTCGCATTTATTCTTCTGGCCTGCAGTTTAGCAATAGGGCAAAGTGAGACCTTTCAGGTTGTCGAGTCTGAAAAGATTCCCGACATCCTAAGAACCATATCTAATCAATCGAAGCAAAACTTCGAGAAGATACACACCTGGCAAGGTGAAATCTATCTTTCTCCCAATGAGGTGGCCGATGTTAATTCCAGCAGGATTATTTTCAAATGTGATTTGGATAAGGAGTTGTCCTATTCAAAAGTTCGCAGAAAGACCCTAATGCATTATTGCGATCTGACTGGCAAAGTTCTAGAAACGAAGTCGGGAATTAGCCTTAGCAGCCACATTGCGACGAATGAGTATCGAATTAGTGTAGAGCCAAGCACAAGTTGGAAAGGAGAGGTTATAGAGCGCAAAGCAATCAAAGAGAAAATAGATGGGGACGAGCCGCCTTGTGAAAACTGTAAAGGGCTTCAACCCGCCTATCTCCCCAGATATATATTTGATATCGAGTCTCCGGTGTGGGTGCGCTATCCTCGTCTTGTGGAGATTATAGAAGAAAAAGGAGAACACATAGTTGATGGATTAACCCTGAGAGTCGAGCAGCGGACCCTATCCGGCGATGTACAATATCGCGTACATGAGCCCTTTAGTATGAACGTTTTTGACATCAACAATGTCTGGGTGGTCAAGACCTTCTCTGCGAATGCCAGCTATAACATGATTTCTTCGAAAATGACCAGTGCCGAGGGGCAATTGATGCAGCAAAAGAGCCTGGAGTATCAAAAGGTGGATGGTGTGTACGTGCCAATTAGAGGTACAGAAGATACTTTCGATTATAGGGACTTTAGCCTGCGAGTCCATAAGGAACAGGTCTTTAAGAATGTTCGTATAAACGGTGTTATCCCGGCAGAGACCTTCACCTACAAAAACCTCGGCTTAAAAGATGGTGATAAGTTTATAGACAAAATTCAGGATAAAGAATACACCTATCAAGATGGGAAACTCGTTGAGGAGGCGAAAAAGAGCAAATAGTCTCATTCAAAAAATCCACAGTCGTTTTACATTTGTCAGGCTACGGCTGGTACCTATACCCTGACGAGTTATAATAGGAGGAGCTACACCAGCTCTTTGACGAGTTCAAATGGTCTCGATACCTGATGCTGGATACTCGATACCCGCAAAAGGGGAAAATCCAAGTACCATGCGGCGGTGACCCTAACAGGGCCTGCTGCGTAGCGGAAGACGGAGACATATGTTGCAATAAGGGCCAAAAATGCTGTACTTATTATTATGCTAGTTATGATTTGTATCTTCCTTATTGCTGCGGTCCTAATCAAACCTGCTGTCCTGGCAATAATTGCGGTTGTTGCGACCCTAACGATTGTGAGACTTGTGTGGATGGCTATTGCCAAGTTTGCGGCGGCGACCCTACCAAGGCATGCTGCGATGGCCAATGTTATGATCCGGACGTTAAAAAATGTTGTCCAGATTTAGACCCTCGTTATCTCTGCGATTCCCATAAAGAATGCTGTAAAGGGGAGTGTTGCGACCCTAATACCGAGCATTGCTGTGATGATGATTGCTGCCCAAACGATAAATGCTGCGTAGACGGCGAATGCATCAGATGCTGCTGTGGGCCCATGTTCGACCTTGAGAAACTTAGCGAGTGCGAGTGCTTCGCAGGTGGTTGTGTAGGTAGCAGAACGGAGAGATTTATATGGTACTGCGAGGAAGGAGGAATTTATGGTGACGATTGTCCCGAAGGTACCGAATGTGTACAAACAGGAACGGAAGATTGTTATACAACAAGAACAGCAGAATGTATTGGAACATGTGAGCTCTATGGTTCGGAATGTGCGATCGCTCCCTGGGAGTGGGGAGATAAGGCTCCCAGAGTTCTGTGTGGGTGCTGCCCTCCTTGATGAAAATCAGGTATAGAATAATGTGTAAATTATATAAGAAAAGGAGAATAGAAAATGTATACCTTAGAACGAAAAATAGTTTTTCAACTGTTATTTGTAATATGTTCTGCTACATTGGCAAGAGCACAGGGACCGGCAATTACATTATCTGAACTTCGTCAGATTGTAACAGATAGTCGAGAACCCACAACTTCCGTAAATACAGCTCATTTAGTTTATATTGAAGAATTTAATGATAATAACCCAACTACTGGCGATAAAGACAGTGTGAAATATAAAGTTAAGGAAGTGCATAAGAACAAGCGTTTTAAGGTAGATGGAATCTTGGACTACAGGACTAAAAGTCTCAAAAGTTCGCTAACGGACTTGCGAGATGTCGATGCATTATTAAAAGAGCATAATATACCTCCAGTGCAGAAGTCAGTCGTGTCGTATTCAAGGAAGTTAGTAATCCAGGAGCCCTATGAAATGGAGCTTCTGGGTATCGATGTTTCAGATGCGCCACCAGATTTAATCCTATCCAAAAGTTCCGGGCCCGGGCGATATTATATGTTCGGGTTAATATCTTTAGGAATAATCAATGAAAAACTATTATCAGAGGATTTGGAGCCGATATTGAGCGAAATCAATTCAGATGGGAAATCTTTGTTGCGCATCGAGCTTACCACAAAAGGGCAAAAAACGCTTAAAAGAACCATAGATTGTGACCCATCGCTCGGATATCGTTTTCGCCGTATCCAATGTCATTCCGACGGACAACTTATTAAGGAGACCATCGCAGATGATTACAGATATGTCAATGATGTCAATAACACGATTGTGGTACCATATCCCTTTCTGCACATAGACCGAAGTTTTGATAAAGACGGCAAAATTAGCAGAGAGACAAAATATGTGATGGAGAAAGTAGAACTGGGAGTGGATTTATCCCCTGACGATTTTAAAATATTTGTTCCAGCGGGTACACGCTTATTTGATAGCGTCGCAAGCAAGATAATTCACACAATTGAGAAAAGCAGCTATATAGGCATTGATGATGCCTTGAACATTGGAAGAAAGCGGCTATTAGAGCTTCAGGCAGGTAGCGGTAGCAAATAGTCTCCTCAGGCTATCCGGCTACGGCTCGCGCCTCCGCCGAGACGAGCGGCCCAACGAGTTCTGTTGTAGCGGCCAATGTTATGATCCGGCCGTTAAAAGATGTTGTCCAGATTTAGACCCTCGTTATCCCTGCAATCTTGATCAAGAATGCTGTGAAGGTCGTTGCTGCGAACCGGACGAATGCTGTTATTGCTGCGAGTATGGATATGCCATATGTAAGCTTAAGTGTCAACCGTATATGGGTGATCTGTGCACTTGGACAAATCCACCCGTCATAGACCCACTTTGCTCATATCTGCATGAGGGGAGTAAACAATGTAAGAACCCTGGTGCGGGTTGCAGCTGGGAACCAATTGGAGAGCCAAAGCGGAACGCTGCTTGTGCTCCCTGTGCCCCTGATTGTACTTTGGATTCAGCCGAATACTGTGTTACGCTAAAACCGGTAGTATGCAAGAACGTACTCTCGGGGTGGCCACCGTTTAATGACTGTAAATGTCAAGGAACACCAGACTTATACGAGACTGAGGAAGTTGGCACCTATTATATTTGCCCGTAGGCTTAATTAGATATAAAGTAAAGAGGATTACATTAAATAATTTTCTGTACCAGAAAGAAAGGGTATATACCATGATTAATAAATTATTATCAAGTATCAAGCGACAAAATGTTATGTTAAGGATATCTGATTCGCATGTAACGCTGTCTTTACAAACGGCAGTGTTTTGTATTTTGCTTGGCGCATTGGCCATTGTTGAAGCCTATGGATCAAAGTCGGCTCTATCAGTAGAAGATGTAAATGCATTGATTCCAGTTATTGAAGCTGCAGAAAGAAGCCCCTTCTCAAACCTGAAAGTTGACTCAGAGGCGTGGGCGGAAACAAAAACAAGCTTATCTGACCCCAACGAGCCGTGGCAGCGAACTCCGATTTATATCTCCTGTACAGCGTGGATCGATGGGGGGACTGAAGGCAGAGCAAGAGTGGACGTGCACAAGCAGGTTCTCAGATGGCGAGACGGCGCTGCTCCCTATGGAGAAAGTAGCTATTCCGTTGGCTTTGACGGCAAGCACGGCAGGGTTGTCCATTATACAAGAGGACATAGCGGAAAAACACTTCGTAAGAGAGAAGGAAAACTTCTTACCGATGCCCCTGGGCAATTAAGAGATAGCTATCTTGGTAGTTGCACAGGAGCCCGGTTTTCATTCCCGTTTTTCTTCAGTGATGAAGATAAAGATGAGGGTCGTACATTTTCTCAACTTTTCCGGGCCTCTATTTCTCCTGCTGCGTTGGAAGCTAAAGCATTTGAAGTTGCCATTGAAGAATTTCAGGGAGTCGAGTGCATTAAATTTGGCTCAGGAGAGCGAGAAGGTGGGCTAAACATCAGCTACTGGCTTGACCCTGACCGCGGCTTCGCGCTGCTCGGGCATGATAACATAAGCATCCGTGAAGATGGTAGTGAATGGGTTTCAAAGCGTATAAGGGTGACTAAATTGAAAGAGGCAGCTCCCGGCGTATGGTGGCCAATGGGGGCGACTAGTATATCAAGTCCAATAAAACCTGGAGGCCCTTATAGCCGGACTGTCTATCGTGCTTCTAACGTGGTTGCAAATGACCCTAACTTTGATGAGAGTGTTTTCACAGTTCCCTTTCCTGACGGTTATTTAATTGATGACAAAGTTGCTGGCAGAAGGTACCGAGTCGGAGAAGATCCCAACGTTCCAAAAAACCAGCCAAAGAAGTAAGAAAAGCATTGATTCTAAGCCTTAGCTTGCTGCTAACGAAAAAGACACGCAACTGCAAAAAATAGTCTTATTTAAAAAACCACATTTGTATTCCGCGCTGTATAATAGTGGAGGGTAAAAATAAGTTTGCTCTTTGACAAGTTCAAATGGTCTCGATACTTGATGCCGGATTCCACCTGCGGCGGATAAACCTCGATACTTGTAAAAGGGAAAAATATAGGAACACTGTTGTGGCGTCAACTGTTACAATCCGGACGTTAAAAAATGCTGTACAGATTTACTTGATTATTATCTCTGTAACCGTGATCAAACCTGTTACTATGGTATTTGCTGTGACGAAAAATGTTGTACATATTCAGATAGTCCTTATTGCTGCAATTCTAATCAAACTTGCTGTGAAGGCTACTGTTGCGACCCTAACAAATGTGAAACCTGTATAAATGGCGTATGCAGAACATGCGGCGGTGACTCTAATAAGAAATGCTGCGATGGGTTTCATCCTGAGTAATTTTCAGTATTATTATTGGTGCCAATATATTCCGGTATAAGCTCTTTTATTTTCTTAGCTATCTCGGCGTAGTCCTGCATTTGGGCAATAGTTATCAACTCGTCTATAGCTGTCCGAATCTTATCTCGGTCCATTGGAATATTTTTCCATATAGCGATTTTCGGATGTCTTGTAAGCTGCATATCTTCGCCTTTTATCGAGAGCTCTTCAAAAAGTTTTTCGCCTGGTCTGGAGCCTGTGAAGACTATTTCAATATCTTCTCCAGGCCTGAACCCGCTAAGTGTAATAAGCTCTCTGGCCAGGTCCACAATTTTAACGGGTTCGCCCATGTCAAGCACAAAAATTTCTCCACCTTTTCCCATTGTTGCCGCTTGCAGAACAAGCTGGCTGGCTTCCGGAATGGTCATAAAATACCGCTTCATTTCAGGATGTGTAACCGTTACAGGGCCACCATCAGCAATTTGCTTCTTGAAGATAAGTACCACCGAGCCTTCAGAACCCAGCACATTGCCAAACCGTACGGTTACAAAATGTGTTTTACTGGTTCTATTTAGGTCCTGAATATACATTTCTGCAATCCGCTTTGATGAGCCCATTATGCTGGTCGGGTTAACAGCTTTGTCGGTACTAATCGCTACAACATTAGTGGCGCCATATTTATCTGCGGCATCAGCTATGTTTTGCGTACCTACAACATTGTTTTTGATGGCTTCTCCGGGGTTAAGCTCCATCAAAGGCACATGCTTGTGAGCTGCAGCATGAATAACAACCTGTGGTTTATAGTTTTTGAATATTTCCTCTACTCGTATTCTGTCGGTAATATTGCAAATAATTGTTTCTATTCGGGCTTCGGGAAATTGCTTGTGTAATTCCCGCTCTATGTAGAACAAAGGATTTTCAGCTTGCTCAACCAGCAAAAGCAGCTTCGGCTTGAAATTACATACCTGTCTGCACATCTCCGAACCAATAGAGCCGCCAGCACCGGTCACGAGAATTATTTTATCTTTTAGAAAATTTTCTATTAAATCCAGGTCAAGCTCAACAGCTTCTCTACCAAGCAAATCGTTAATATCGACATCTCGAATCTGGGAAACACGGAACTTACCTGAAGCGATATCGGTAATTGATGGCACGGTCCGGAACCGAATTTTAGTCCCCTCGCATACCTGAACAACGCGCCTTAGCTGACGATGACTTGCTGAAGGCATTGCGATAGCAATTTCTTCGATGTTGCGTTCCTCACAGATGTTTGGCAATCGTTCAACAGTGCCAAGTATCGGGATTCCGTGGATATTACTACCTTTTTTGGCAGGGTCGTCATCAATAAAGCCAATCACTTCATATTGGGCAACAGGCATACGGTGAATCTCTCTTAGTAGCGCTTCGCCAGCATTACCTGCACCTACAATGAGAAATCGCTTCAACCGGCCAGCTTCTGCAGTGCGGAACTCCTCGTAGTACAGCCGTATTATTACTCGCAATCCAGCCAGCAGTAAAACCGTGCCAAACATATCGGCCACAAATACGCCCTGACTGACCTCACGTATTGCTTGTAGCTGTTCATTCTGCTGTAGCTTTTGAATAACTGAGGTTGTACCCTCTGGCTCCTCAGCAGAGATTACACCGACTCCCATAAGTGTCATAAATAGTACATACCACAAGGCCACGATTATCAGAGTGCTAACAAGCGAAGCCCGCAGTATTCCGATAAGGTCGGATATGCTGGCATAGCGCCACCAGCCACGGTACTGCTTGAAAAGTCCGAATATTGGAACCTTAATTATAAGAAAAAACACTAAAAGAGGAGGATATTGATTTACGAGCCAATCCCGTCTGAACGTCATGTAGTTTGCCAGCAGGAAAGAAAGCATTAAAGAGGCAGCGAAAACAGCTATATGAGCAAATGTAATAAGAGGCTTGCGGAACGTAAGCAATATAGCGGGGCGAAAAAAAGGCTGTTCTGAACCGTTTTGATCCCTGTTTATTTCTGAGTCAGGCATAATGTACTATTTATCGTCATATTCATTGCCCCACATAATCATTCATAAGCTTAATTTTAACAACAGTTTAAGCATCCGTCAAGAAAATATTCTTACTTGTGTTCGGCAATCGAGAGAACCATAGCGGATAGTGTATCCGGCATTATCTATCTGCTATTCTGTATCCAGCTCACTCCTAATAATCACATAAGAAACTCACTTGTTCTCTGTCACCTTTTTGGAGGCAATAAATTTGGCTGCGTTTCTGATTTTGGCTTTTACCCCGTTAGAAAAAAAAGCTCTCTCCTTTGAGCGGGCAAACCCGCCCACCATATTGGTGGGGTAAAAAATATATAGCGAATGTGGGATTTGCCAGCCGTGGGCGAGTTTAAAGCCCCACCCGAGCTCTCTAACGGGGTTTACTATGTCTCCGGTTGCGCCTCTTCAGGTTTAGATTCCGTCTCAGTTTTTCCCACATCAGTGATGGCATAGACATCGTCAAGTGCTGTATTATCGACCCTGTTGCGCATAAGTGCATAAATTATAGTATTGGCAGAGAAATAAAAGCTTATTATAAAAGAAACCACTAAGCCAATAACGGCCAATAAACATAAGTGTACCAAGAAAGCAGCAAGAGATTGCGTCCAATTAGAGACTGTCAAGCTCGAAGGACCAATCAGGCTCCAAAAGCTTGGCCCAGACCAGATTGCTGTAAGCTTGCTGTTGTCGCCCAAAATGCCAAACTGCAATAACAGGTGGGTAGCCAAGAGCAGCAAAAAAGCAAATAACCGCACAAACATATAACAAATTGCACCGTAAACTGCCGCTACAACCGTATAAAAGCCCATCTGCCATGGCTTTGAGTATACGTAACTAAAAGAACGGCTTATTGCATCAAAACAATCTGAACCGTCAAAGGCCACGGCAGGGAACATCAGGTTGAATCCAGCAATGGTTCCAATTAGAACAACTGCTATCGATGCCCCTGCAATCAAAGCCATGAACATAAAGATGCCCATAATCAACCCACCCACCCTCGGAATATTGCCTACCAGTCCCAATAGAAAGATGAACACACCTATGAAGATAACTATGCCAACTGGTGCCAACGGTGCACTGAAAAAACTCGTGAACTTTTTTGCGCTAAAGCGCAGTGCCTCGGTCAGGCCCGGCTTTTCACCCCGGGCAAATTGCAGCGCTGTAATTCGGCAGATAGCACCGCCAGCAATGGACATCGCGGCAAGTGTTATAACAAGAAAGATGGTGCAATAAATATAATGGTTCTTAAACACCTCTCCCAATACTTTAAAACACTCAGCGATATTTGCGAACACGCTTGGGATGTTAAATGCGAACAGCGAATATAGTGCGCCGTGGAATCTACCCGCTGCAGTAAACCAGAGTGTTGAAAATACACCAATTTTGCTTTGTGAACCTGATGCGGCAACAAATATAAGGTCCATAATCCATCCTGCCAAGCATATAACGGCCACTGCCAAAAAGGCGATTGCTAATGTTTTCCAGTGGATAGCAATGCGGAACGTTTGAAACATTTTCGGAAACAGAAAATTGTCTAAAACTGTAGAGGATTCTTTTTCGTCAACCATTTTGCTTCCTTTCAAAAATGTTACAACTGTTATTGGTTTCGCAGAGAACTGATACCGATATATAGCATATTATCTGCTGGTTTCAACAATTTTTTTATAATAATTTATTTTTGAGTACTGCTTTTTAGCTGTTTTCAAAATGGGTATCGGGGGAATTATCGAACGGGCCATCAGACTGCTGTTGCTGCGATTGTAATTTGGAAATTATCGTATATTTGGCGTCCAGCCAGGCTCCCAAATCTGTAAGTTTGCATCGCTGTGAGCAGAAAGGAAAAAACTTTGCCTGGTCGGCTCGTTTCTGAGATGATATATTAACTATCTTGTGACAAACCGGGCATCTATGTTTCATAATTTTTTCTAATTGTTTAAGCACAGAATGAAATAAATCCTATCCAGCCATTTCTAAACAATAAGAAAACCAGCCTGGCGACTACAACAACTCTAATGCCGTTAACCAGTTGTTGGTTATCCCATGTTGTTCGAGAAAGAATCTTCCCCGCTGCTACCAGGGCAATTCAATGCTGTCTTTAGCTATGGAAAGATTATTCCCCCGATTCATCCTCGTCTCCATAGTCCTGCAGCTCTGTTATCGATTGTTCTTGCTCTTTTACAAGACCCTGTTCCAGCATTCGGGCGTATTCAACACAGTATCTGGCCCAGGGATTGGCTTCAAGCCTATCCTTGAGTATCGGCTTGCCGGTTCCCTCACAAATCCCATAAGTCCTCTGCTCGATACGTTCCAACGCCTCATCAATTTCTCTAAGTAGTTTCCTTTCACTGTCCATCAAGCCCAAAGCAAATTCCTGTTCATAGTTGTCGGTCCCAATGTCGGCCATATGGATTGGCATACTTGACAGATCTCCGGCTGCATCCAGACGGGATTTCTTCAGAGCTTCATCTTCGAATTCGTTTACATTTATTAGGATCTCTCTGCGTTTTTCCAGCAGCATTTCTTTGAAATGCTTGATATCGGCAGTAGTCAAACGTTTTTTCTTTGCACGAGTTGAGCTTGCTTTTGTTCTTGGTACCTTTTTACGCTTTTGAGCCACTTTTTTGTCTGCCTTTCTTACTACTAAACCTTCTTTTGCCAATCAGTTAAAAACTACATTATAACGTATAAATACATATACTGTGTAGCCTTATTTTATCAAAAATTCCAATGCCAAACTGCAAAGCATAGACATCGCAAATAATTTGTGCAAGCTAAACTACTTAGGTGAAATAAGTTCTTGGCAAATAAGCACTTATGGGAACGACAGCTCATTTATTTCTATCAATCATTGTCCGGCTCTTTTTTGATTTGTCCGCTATCTTTAGCAAACTTGAGCGAAACAATCATCGTGAATTTACTGTTAAATTCGGTCAAATTGAGAGCAGAGGCCCTACCTTGGTTATGATGACGGCTTATGGCAACAAAAGTTGCTAAACAGATAAAGGCCGTTATCAACAGAATCCATAGAAACTTTATATCATGTCCGCTTAAATTGCTTTTGAAGCTCAGCTATCGAAAATTTTATAGTCGTGGGCCTACCGTGTGGACAACGACCTGTGAATTCAGTTTTTTCTCTATCTGCGAGCAGTTGTTCTATCTCATTATCACTTAGCTTCTGCCCAGCTTTTATTGCCGCCTTACACGCAGCCATATTCAAAACCTCATTAAGCAAACCTTGCGTATCGAGGATTGCACCCTTACAGTCAAGCAAATCGATTAAGTCCCGAACAAAATCGACTGGTATCGCCTTTGCCAACAGGGTTGGAAACGCCTGGACAGCGTAGGTCCGCGGACCGAATGGCACAAGTTCAATTCCCAGTTTTTCTATCAAACCGGTGTTAGATTTAAGCACGTCAATCTGCGCCTCGGTCAGTTCGAAGCTCTCGGGTATCAGCAATCTTTGCGATTCAAGCTTACTTTCTCGCAATCGCTTGGACAAAATCTCATATATTATACGTTCGTGAAGTGCGTGCTGGTCTATGATAATAAACCCATCATCAGTTGGCGCAATAATGAAGCTGTCGTGAATTTGTATAAATTTTCTTTGAGTTTGCAGCGATTCGTACTTTGTGTCCTTTACTTTATATTTCGTTGCCCATTCTGCATCTGTCGGTTCACGTGTAAATTGCTGTTGCGTTGGGATGGGCTTGTGTTTTCTGAAGAATTCAGCCATTGCATCGGCAATTTCCCGGCTTCTATGGCCCGCTTGAGGAACCTCTGCTTTGGCTGCACTTGTCGCTGAGGGCAATTTTGCCTGTGTCTGGAGATTTGTCACTAAAAGCTTTTCCCGCAGAGTCCCAAGGACTTGAGAATGTACTAAATTGGTATTATAAAAACGCACCTCAATCTTTGTAGGATGTACGTTCACGTCATAATCCTCGTAGGGCATTTGAATAAACAAAAAGACCACAGGAAATCTGTTCGGCTCGATATTGCCTCGGTATGCCTCTTTGATAGCATGCGAAATAAATTTGCCGCGTATAAACCGGCCGTTTAGAAAAACATATTGAAATTTATTACTCGTCCTCGAATCGCTTGGCCTGCCCATTAAAGAAAAAATACGTATTCCTTTTTCATTATTTTCGACCTCAAGCAAATTTTCAGCAAGCTCGGATGAAAACAATTCGCTTATTCGCTGTCGAAGATCCTGTTGACTTACCAGCCGATATAGCTCTCTGCCATTATGTATCAAAGTCATATCCAGATGACCATTTGCCAATGCAATACGGGTGAAGTGCTCAATGATATGCCCTATCTCAGTATTAGCTGTTTTCAGGAATTTACGTCTGGCAGGCAGCTTATAAAAAATATCTCTGACCTGGATTGTAGTACCGTAATCAGAGCTTGCTGGGCTGATACTGCCTTTATTTCCGCAATCAATCTCAATGCAGTTGGCCCCAGGCGAGTCTGTTCTTCGGCTCACAGCCCTGACCTGTGCCACCGAAGCGATACTCGCTAATGCTTCGCCCCTGAAGCCGAGCGTTGATATAGCCCTCAAATCCTTGCTGGTTTTTATTTTACTGGTGGTATGCGGCTCAAACGCTCTGGCTGAGTCTTCAGCATCCATCCCACTGCCGTTATCGGTGACCGATATTAACTTTCTACCCCCGTCCTCAATAGTTATTGTTATTTTTGTCGCTCCTGCATCGATACTATTTTCCATCAACTCCTTGACCACACTGGCAGGGCGTTCAACCACCTCGCCGGCCGCAATCATATTTACCATATTTTGGTCAAGAACGGCTATCTGCCCCATTGTTCTATCCTACCCCACACAATGTGCAACCGTAAATCGAATTGCCAAACTCGAAGTTCGAAATTCCTTGGTTAATCTTTTTTATTCTTTTATCAGGCTTTTGCCGGTCATTTCTTCCGGCTGCGGCAATCCCATCATCTCCAGTAGTGTCGGCCCAACATCGGCTAACCTACCGTCTTCTCGTAATTTTCTGCCCTTATAGCGTTCATCAAACACAATTAGCGGCACATCACCTATCGTGTGAGCTGTGTGTGGGTCATTAGGTCCCTCGTCTATCATTTTCTCGAAATTGCCGTGGTCGGCTGTAACTATTGCCGCTCCACCCATATTTTTGACCTTGTCCAGAACCTTGCCGACGCATTCATCCACAACCTCAGCCGCCTTTATTGCTGCGGATAATACGCCTGTATGGCCGACCATATCCGGATTGGCGAAATTGACCACCATCACATCATACTTATTCGAGTCAAGTCTGTTTAGCACAATCTCGGCAACTTCATAGGCGCTCATCTCGGGTTTTAAGTCGTAAGTTCGAACACGCGGTGAAGGCACAATTTGTCTGTCTTCGCCCTTGAATGGCTTTTCGGTATAATCATTAAAAAAGAAGGTAGCGTGTGCGTATTTTTCTGTTTCAGCACATCGAAATTGCTTCAGTCCCAGAGAGCTCCAGTACGCCCCTAAGATATTTTTCATTTTTGGCGGTTTCGGAAATGCCACCGGTGCTGGTATCGTCGCATCATATTCGGTCATACAAACATAGTATATATTGGGCCTGGTAGTTCTCGGAAACTCTTTGAAATCCGGCTCAACAAATGCACGCGAAATTTCACGAGGTCTGTCGCCGCGAAAGTTGAAGAATATCACGCCGTCACCGTCGCCGATAGTAGCTATCGGTTCGTTGTCCTCATTGACAATGCACGTCGGCTCAATAAATTCATCGGTTACTTCGTTCTCATAACTTTTGGCAACTGCCTCTGCTGCGGAGGCTGCTTTGATACCTTTACCGACTCTCATACATTCGTATGCCCTCTGTACGCGGTCCCATCTGCTGTCACGGTCCATAGCATAGAATCTGCCCATCACGGAGGCAATTTTGCCTACGCCTATCTCTTTAGCCTTCGCCTCGATATCAGCGATATATCCTGCTCCGCTATCCGGAGGCGAATCTCTGCCATCGGTAAAGGCGTGGATAAATACATCTTTTATATCGTTTCTTTTTGCCAGCTCGAGCAGGCCATATAGATGGTCCAGTAGCGAGTGCACACCTATATCACTGCATAAGCCCATAACATGCATCTTGCCGTTGTTGTTTTTGACAAAATCGATTAAATTCAGAAACTCCTTATTTTCAAAAAATGACCCATCACGAATAGCTTTACTGAGTCTGACAGATTCCTGTGGAACGATTCTTCCTGCCCCAAGATTTTGATGTCCTACTTCGCTATTGCCCATTGTCCCGTCCGGCAGGCCCACATCTTCTCCGCTGGTATGGATAAGACGGTTAGGGTACTCGGCCATCAACATATCATCTACGGGAGTGTTGCCGCGCTTGATGGCATTATATTCGTCTTCAGCCGGGTTTGGATTATAACCCCAGCCGTCGCGTATAATCAGCACAAATGGCTTGTTTTTCAAAACTGTTTTTCGTTTTGCCATAGAAGAAAAACCTTTCAAGCAAATACGACAGAGACGAGGCATCGCCTCGTCTGTGCTTTAGACTCCAATCAAATTGAAAGAACATAATAACAAGCTGTGCTGAATATGTCAAACATAGAGGAATAACTACAATAGCAAAAAATCCTCTGTGTCGCTAAAAGTTTTTGACAGCAATACTTACTGTGATATAATCGCCTGCCAATAAAGGTATTCAAAGTAAAGATAATTATGAATGAAGCTAAAACAGACCAGAATAACAGCAGACCAAACTCAACCCGAACCTCTTTGTCTAAGCACAAGGCACTCACACTTCCGCCCTTAAAAACGCATTTGATTTTCTGGCCTTTAATGGTAGCCGGTTTTGCACTGGATTTGTGGAGTAAAAAAGCAGTGTTTGATTGGCTTGAGCAACAGCAATCTAATGGTGTTTCAATTATAGATGGTTTTTTGCGATTGGTAATGTCATTAAACGATGGCGCCGCTTTTGGATTATTCTCCGGCAGACCATATTTATTAACGGTGGTTTCCATTATCGCGTTGATGGTGATTTTCGTCGTTTCCCTTTTTAGTGGCACCCGGCATACATCGATTCACATCGCACTGGCGTTTTTTGCTGCCGGTGTTTGTGGCAATCTTTACGATAGAATATTTAATGATGGTTTTGTGCGGGATTTTATCGATGTCTATTACCAACAATACCATTGGCCGGCATTTAATATCGCAGATGCTCTGCTTTGCATTGGCGTTGGTGTGCTGATGTTATCAACCTTTTTTACTGGGAAGCCATATCAAACACATGGTCGGCAACATAAATAGGGGCGCTTGATGCTACCCCCAGAGCAATAGCATCGGAAGGGCGGGAGTCAATTTCAACGGTTCTGCCGTCCAGACTCAGGCATATCTTTGCATAAAAGGTATGATTGCGTAAGTCATTTATAACTATCTTTTCTATCTTTGCACCAAGGCCTTTAATTACACCATCCAGTAAATCGTGTGTCATTGGACGCGGCGGCTCGATGCCCTTTAATCGGCGGTCAATTGCAAAAATCTCGACTATGCCGATAACGATTGGAAAGCTGCGCTCGCCGTGACGCTCCTTTATGACGATTATCTGCTGGTCGGACGTCTCATTTATGATTATACGTGACAATTCGGCTTCTTCTTCCATTTTAGCACCGCTTTTATTATACCAATTATTTCAATTCCGCAAGGTGTTTTTCAACGGTCTTCAACTGCTCTGTCAGCTCAGCCAGTCTATCTCTTGCCTGCGCAACCACTTCCGGCTTGGCCTTGGTAATAAAATTTTCGTTGACCAGCTTGGCCTCTACCGCTTTTTTAGCTTTTTCTACATCCTGCTTTTGCTTTTTCAGTCGCGCTCGATCAGCTTGCCGGTCAATCACATCGTGAACGAAAATCTGCATATCATCCACTATCGCTGTTGCAGCATTCTTGGGCTTTTCTATATTGGCACCGGCCATAAATACTTTAACGCCTGCCAATTGGCAAATTAGCTCAGAGTTATCATTTAATATCTGAGCAACGCGTACCGGAGTATTCGCCGAAGTTGTTGGCGCTGTTGTAGGAGGGATATTGTATTGACTTTTAATATCTCTTACTACCCGAATTGAACTTTGGATAGTTGAAATCTCGTTTTCTGCTTCTATATCAATTAAAGAGTCCGCTCTTTCTGGCCATTGGGCCACTACCAAAGCACTTGCTGGTACAGCTTCTGCTATACCCTTTAATTTTCTTGCTGGTGCAATCTCGTTGAGTTTTTGAAAGATTCCCTCGGTAATAAACGGCACAAACGGATGCAAAAGACGCAACGTTTGGTCCAATACAAAAGCAAGTACATTCTGAGCAATTGGTTTTTGTTCTTCATCCTGCATTTTTGGTTTAACCCACTCAAGATACCAGTCACAGAAATCATTCCAGAAAAACCTGTAGAGAAGCGACAACGGCTCATTGTACTTAAATTCTTCTAAAGATTTGGTAACCTCGGAAATAGTTTTAGCCAGACGCGACAGTATCCATCTATCTGTAATATTCATCTTATCTTTGTCAAATTTTTCCGGGTCGATTCCCTCGAGGTTCACCAAAGCAAAACGCGAGGCATTCCATAGCTTGTTGCAGAAGTTTCTGCCGACATCAAACTTCGGCGATGTATTTTCTACACGCCCGTCAGGCAGTGTCATTTGTATGACCGGCATGCGAATATCCTGAGTATCGGTGGTCATACTGGCCAGGGTAAACCGCATTGCGTCTGCCCCGTGACTATTGATAGCTACCAGCGGGTCAATGCCGTTGCCCAAGCTCTTGGACATCTTGCGTCCTTCGCCGTCCTGAATCATCGCATGAATATAGACATCAGTAAACGGAATATCACCGACACAATATTGGCCCATCATCACCATTCGCGAGATCCACAACGTAATGATTTCGCGCGCGGTACAAAGCACATCACCTGGATAGAAGGTTTTTAATTCCGGCGTATCATCCGGCCAGCCAAGCGTGCTAAAAGGCCAGAGTGCAGAAGAAAACCACGTATCCAATACGTCGCTATCAAGGTCCAAGCTTTGGATTCTTGGTTTTAGCTTACTCGCCTGCTGCAGAGCGTCTTTCCCAAATTTATTCTCAATCGCCTGTCTCTCAACTCGTACTAGGTCCGCCTTTGATGTAGAACGGTGCCCAAGAATCCTGGCCGCCATCGAAAGAACTGAATCACCTTTGGGATCGCGAATACAAATGTAGAGAGGAAAACTCCCATCTATGAGTTCTTGTGACCACAGAAAGGCGACATCTTTGCTGTCAATCCCACAGGCATTGAGGAAATCCGTGAGAAGCTGCTCAGCTTCTTGTCTCCTCCGTTTCTCTACCGAAAGATCCGACTCTCCCTTGTGGACAAACATCGCGTGAGATACTCGCGAAGACCACACAGGTATTCTGTGTCCCCACCAGAGCTGTCTGCTGATAGGCCAGTCACGCAGGTTCTCTAACCATCCTTGATATGTCCTGGCATAACGCTCAGGGATAAATCGCAATCGGCCATCAAGTAACGGCTTCAAGGCAAGACCAGCTAAAGAATTTACCGGCACATCAGTTCCTTCTATCAAACCTTCGCCGAATTTTTCTTTCAGATGTTCTATTGGCTTTTTCACAGCGACATACCACTGGTCGGAAAGATACGGCTCAATCGGCACGTGACTGCGATAGCTGTGCCCGACTTCGTGAGCATACTCGCGAACATCCTCTAATAGATTTTCCTGACGGAACCATTCAACGATTGCCTCACGCGCCTCAAACCGGTCCATACCAATAAGATTTTCAACATCGGGATTTTTAATATCTTCCCAGTCTGTCCAGTCGTACTTATCGCTAATCGACCCATCAGGTGCCATAACGTTGATTATTGGCAGATTATGCCGCTGGCCAATCTCCCAGTCGTCCGGGTCGTGGGCCGGGGTTACCTTCAAAAAGCCGGTCGAATATTTTGCCTTTTCATCGTCGCTGTTCGGGTCAGGCAGAACTACATGCTCATCCGCTATGATAGGGATAATCCGACCTACAATTGGAAGCCGAACCTCTTTATCAATCAGATATTCAGCACGCCTATCCGCCGGATTCATCGCAACAGCAGTATCGCCGAGCATCGTCTCCGGCCGAGTCGTTGCGACGGTAACAAATTCTATTCGTTTGCCTTCGATTTCTACCGGTTCTGTGAGCGGATAGCACAGATACCAGAAATGTCCCTCGACTGTTTCATGCTCGACCTCATCGTCTGCTAATACAGTTTGTGTAGCCGGGTCCCAGTTGACTAAGCGTTTGCCTCGATAGATTAGCCCATCTTTGAAGAGCTTAAAAAACGCAGCCCGCACCGCTTTTGCACAGACCTCGTCCATCGTAAAACGTGTTCGCTGCCAGTCGCAGGAACAGCCCATCGCCTTTAATTGACCGAGGATTTGGGCCTCATATTCGTCTTTCCACGCCTGCACACGCCCAACAAATTCCTCCCGCTGAAAATCGGTACGCCTTTTTCCCTCTTCCGACAGGATTCGCTTCTCAACAACTGTTTGCGTAGCAATACCGGCGTGGTCGGTCCCCGGCATCCAGAGCGTTGTATATTGTTGCATCCGGCGGAACCGAATCAGGATGTCCTGTAATGTGTTATTCAGTGCATGGCCGAGGTGCAGTGGTGCCGTTACGTTAGGCGGCGGGATTACGATGGTATAGACCTTTTTATCTATTTCGTCTCTCAGTGGTTCAGCGTGAAAATGTCCACCGGCAAGCCAAATCTCATCCGCCAGCTTCTCTATCGTTTTTGGCTCATAGACTTTCGAAAGCTCTTCGCTCATAAATAGCCCATTTAAGACAATCGCCTATAAAAAACTCCGGCCGTTTATCAAGCCGGAACTTCATTTTAATAAAAATACGCAATAATGTAAACCCCGTAGAAAATTCGCTTTACCCCGTTAGATATTGAACTACTGTTATCTAACGGGGTTAATAAGGTTACAAAAAGCATAGAAATGGCTATTCCTAACGGGGTAAAGCAAATGGGAGCTATACCGAACTAACCAGCCTGATATTGTGGAAATCAGCTTTGCAGCTTAGTAGATATGAACGTTATCCCATAAAGGCCGATGCAGACAGCAGAACTTAATCGAGGTTCATTGTCATCAGGAACTCTGCGTTGGTTCGGCACTTAGTGAGCCGGCCTTTAAGCAGTTCGATTGCTTCGACAGGATTCAATTCGCTAAGGACTCTTCGCAGCCGATACACAAGCCCAAGCTCCTTCGGGTCGAGCAGCAGTTCTTCCCTTCTGGTTCCACTTCGGCTGATATCGATAGAAGGCCAGGTCCTTCTATCAACAAGCCGTCTATCGAGGTGTAATTCCATATTCCCGGTTGCCTTAAACTCTTCGAAGATTACCTCATCCATTTTCGAGCCGGTCTCAATTAGTGCAGTTGCGAAAATACTCAGCGAACCGCCTTCTTCGATGTTTCTTGCTGCGCCGAAAAATTTCTTGGGCATCTGCATCGCACTGGCATCAACACCACCGGTCAGGATTCTGCCCGAGTGTGGCATCTCACTATTATAGGCGCGTGCAAGACGGGTTATCGAGTCCAGCAGGATTACCACATCTACACCGTACTCGACCATTCGCTTTGCCTTTTCGATTACGACTTCTGCTACCTGACAATGACGTGCAGCCGGTTCATCAAAGGTCGAGCTTATAACCTCGACATCTTCAGCGGTTTTCCGTTCCATCTCCGTAACTTCTTCCGGCCGTTCGTCAATCAGCAGCACTATCAGTTTAACGTCGGGATGGTTTATGCTGATGGCATTTGCCATTTTTTGCAGCAGAATTGTCTTGCCGGTTCGCGGCGCAGCAACTATCAGCCCACGCTGACCTTTGCCAACCGGCGTTACCAAATCGAATATTCGCATATTTAATTCTTCCGGCGTGGTCTCAAGTATCAAACGTTGCTCCGGATGCAATGGCGTTAAATCGCTGAATACCACCTTTTCCGCGAGGTTATCAGGGTTCTCAAAGTTAATCGCTTCAACGCGCAAAAGAGCGAAATACTTCTCGGAATCTTTCGGCGGCCTGATTTGCCCTGATACAGTGTTTCCCGTGCGCAGGCCAAAACGCCTGATTTGAGATGGCGAGACATAGATATCATCTGAGGACGACAAGTAGTTGTAATCCGGATTTCGGAGAAATCCGTAACCGTCCGGCAGCACTTCCAGGACACCTTCACCATACAACAGCCCGTTTTGGCGAATACGTTCCTTGAGAATTCTGAAAATCAAATCCTGCTTCTTAAGAGCGGTGTACTCGGTAATCTTTTCTTTCTTGGCAATTTCGTGCAGCTCTGCCACCGTCAGTTTCTGTAAATCCGTCAAATACAGCTCGCCCTTTTTTATCCGCTCGTATTTAGCATGGGTGGACTCTTCTTCAGCCCTTTTCCGAGCTTCTTCTGTGGTCTCTACAGTGGTGGCCTCCTCAGCCGTAGCCGAGTCGCTCTGCTCTATTTGTTCAGCAACAACTCCTTCTTCTTCGACAGTCTTTCTCTTCGTTGTTCTGCGTTTTTTAGGTGTGTTCCTTCTGGTTTTTGAAGCGGTTTTAGCCATCATTACTCCTTATTTTACTTTCAGGAATTTACGGTTCTACAAAATAACTTTCCCGTAGTAATCTAACAGGATTTGAATTTTTGGATAGTGGAAATAAAATCTATTTATCAAAAACAGCTAACACTAAAACAAGCGCTCGGTGATAAACTCTACTTAACCGTTATCTACTATATCAGAGAATATATTAGCGACTTGCTTAGCTAAAGCCGAGAAGCCAGAATTGTTATTGATGGTATTATCGGTGAAATTGGCTTTGGTGTCAAGAGAAATTTGAAAATTTTCTCGAATTTTAAGCTGATTTTCGTCAAAAACTCCCATTTTTTTCGCTCTATCGACCCTTAGTTGCCGATTACACTCCACAAAAACGAGCTTATCGCATCGTTTTGCCCAGCCGACCTCTACCAATAGCGGCATATCCAGCACAATCGCCTTGACCTGATTTTGTCGATTATATTGCCTTATAAGCTCCTCTGCCCGCTCCAGAACAAGAGGATGGATTATCTCGTTAAGCGATGAGAGCTTATTGGCATCGGAAAAAACAATATCAGCTAATTTCTTATGGTCAATTTCCCCTGCCGAATCTAAAATGGCCCCGCCAAAAGTGGCCACAACTTTTTCTGCCACATCTTTTTTCTCGAGCATCTCATGAGCAATCTTGTCGGCATCGATGACGCCGCAACCTAATTTTGCAAATTCCTTTGCAACGGTGCTTTTGCCAGAGCACACACCGCCCAAAATACCTATTATTGGTTTTGTACCTGCCTTACCCACGGATAAGCAGTTTAATTATCTTCTGGCAGGTAGTCAAGCAGTTCTGCTATTTTGAAGGGGATGTTCCTTGGACATCCCCTTTTTTTCAAATTCTTTACTTGACAAAAACAACGCAGTAATTGTAAAATACTTATAATAGATGTCTTTTTCGGGAATAATCACAATCGGGAAAATCTGGTTGTGACCGGATAAGCCAAGTTTTTAGGAGGAGAAAACCAGCCAAGGGGGAAGCTAAATCCTTTAATTGGGCCCAATAATTAGAGAAAGAACTTAAGAAAAGCATTTTTTGAGGAGGTAATGTCATGGTTAGAAAACAAATAGTAAAAATTCTGACAGTAGTAATGATTTTTGGAGTCTGTTCAGTCAAGGCTGATACTGTCTGGATAAGCGGACATCACGAAATCTACGATGGTGATGTGTATGGTGAAATCTGGATGTACAATGATTGTACGCTGGATATCTTTGGTGGCGATGTGGTCAAGTTAGAACTATTTGATGTAACGGTTGTTGATATATTTGGTGGGGTACTAACTTATATGAAGCTCCATAATGATAGTATTGGTAATCTTTACGGGAGTAACTTAAAAGTATTAGGTATTACCGAAAGTGGTTTGCTTAACCTTTATGCCTATGATGTAATTTATCATGAAACCGGCGGTCATTATGATAGGGGATGGATGGAGGGCAGATACATTGATAGCGGATTGTACTTCAACTTTGATTTTGTTGAACCTGATACTTTCTCACACATTAACATAATACCGGAACCTGCCACAGTTATGCTGTTGGGTTTAGGCAGTCTTCTGTTTTTAAGGAAAAAATAAAGAAAGCTTTTAAAAATTGTATTTAAACAAGAGGAACAAAGATGTTTTCAAGAAGAACCATAATATATGCGATGGTTTCAGCAATTCTTTTATTTGTTTTCGATGATATTGCAAATTCAAAATCTTTGTATGTTATTAACAACACCAATACTTCACAACTAAAGGCATATAAAATTGAAGATGCAAACTTGACGTACCAGACTTATTATAATTGTGTATCGTCTTCAGGCGCTGTAGGAATTGCCATTGATGAATCCGAGTACGGACAGTTTCTGTTTGTCACCTTTGAACTCTCAAATATGATTGAGATAGTGAATGCAAAGACAATGCAGTATTTGGACGCTGTGACTGTCGCCGGAGCGTTTAACCTTGCTAGTATTGTTGTGGATAACGGAAAATCCAAGGTTTATATCATAAACAGAGAGAGCAATCATTTATATGTTTATTCGTGGGATCCAGTGACTGATCAGCTAACTCCTGACTTTCCTGACCCTTATTATGTTCAGTTGCAAGATTGCTCCTATGGGTATGGTATTGCACTTGATGAAGAAAATAGTCTTTTGTATGTATCAGATAACACAGATGAGGTAAAATTCTATGATACAAACGACTGGTCCAAAAAGGGCCAAATTCCTGTTTCCTGCAATGTTATCAGCGTCGCAATTGATGTTAATAATCAACTTCTCTATTACGGGAGTATGGGTAGTTATGGTCAAGGCGACCCTAACTTGTATCAATATGATATATCTACCCAAAATGAAAATTCTATAAACGTTGGCTGTTCTGTTGCCGGTATTGCTGTAGACCGGTCAACAAGCCTTATTTACCTAACAACTTATGGAGGCAGTGGGGATTCCATCGAGCCGTATCCAAAAGACCGTCTTTTTGTTTATGATGCTAACTTAAACGAACAGTGGTACTCTGACGACATTGGCAATCCTGCGGGGGTTTGTGTGCCGAGTGGCGATGTTGGCTATAAGCCGCCTCGATTTTATCTGAAAAAGGTTGATGTGAATGAGCCCAATTCCGTTGTTCCTAAAGATTATATAACTTATACGATTACCTACGGCCCGAACGGCTATGACCATAATAACGTTATAATAACCGATTATCTGCCGAAGAAAGTCAGTTTTATCTCAGCTTCGGGTCCTAACATGGATTATGATTCAGGTACTGTTACTTGGCAAATTGGCTCTCTGGCTGCCAATGCACCGAATGATTCGGTTACGCTTACAGTACAGGTTAACGAACTTGCCGAGCCGCTTGATACCATCACCAATTACTGTGAGATAGAAAACGAGCAATACTGTAGTTCCGCTACGGTATATACCGATGTACGTTATTGGGGTGGTGATATTATCTATGTAGATGCAAATGCTACTGCTGGGTTTGACACCGGCACGTCGTGGTACAACGCCTATCTCGATTTGCAGGATGCTCTTGATAGGGCTATAACTTCCGATAAAATCTCTAAAAAATACTTGACAAATCTAAAAAAATGTTGTAATATGTTAATAAATAGAAAATCGATCAGCAATCCTTTGGAGGAGTACAATACGAAAATAAGAAAACCATTCGTATTGGCAATGGCGGAACCAACCAGAAAACTTAATTAACTTTTTTAACTTAAAAATAGGAGGAAATGATGAAAGCTAAATTATTTACAATCATTCTGGCTGTAATACTTTTTACAGCATCTGGTCTTTATGCTGGATTGGAGAATAAAATATTCACATCCAGTGGTTATATCTTCCCCGGTGAAGAGTTTAGCATTGTAAAGATATACAACGATGACACGGTGGTTAATATGTTGGGCGGTATGGCTGACTATATAACAACTTATGATAAAAGCACTTTGAATGTAATCTATGGACAAATGGAGGCTGAGGCCTTTGGTTACAGTCTTGTAAACATTTATGGTGGCAATCATTCGGGAGCATTGGCTTCAGATTATTCGGTCGTTAATTTTTCCGGTGATGCTGTTTCACGAGGACTTGTTGCCGATGTCTTTGGAATAGCTAATATGTATGGTGGAACTGTAGAGTATGTTGGCGCTGGTGACTTAGGTGTGGTAAATCTATATGGTGGTATAATAACTGAGTGCCTTGGCGCCTACGATCTTGCCATAGTAAATATTTATGGCTATGGTTTTAATTATGACCCTACGGCAGGAAGTAGAAATGGAGGTCAACTTACTGGATTTTGGTTCAATGACACTCCATTTATAATTGACTTATCTGGGGAGCAAACATATTCGCATATCAACTTAGTTCCAGAACCAAGCTCATTAGTGCTTTTAGGACTAGCTTCCTTAATCTTAAGATGGAAAAAGGAGGGAAGGTAATCGATCATTTATTACAATATAGTTAGAAATAGTCCCAAACTAAAAATATGGTGGAGACCTTATCGAAGAGGAGGCGTAATCATGAATCCCTCAAAGCAAACCATAGCAATTTTGCTTGTTGCCTTTCTTATCATCATTGGACCTGCTCAAAATGTACAGGCAAAATCACTATATGCAATAACAAATCACTCGAATAGTACAATATCGTCATACAAAATTTCAGGCGATGAGATACAGAAACAAACTGAAACGAATGTCGATTGGGGCGAAGGTGCTGTAGGATTAGCGTTGGACCCTGATTCGGCAACATTGTTCGTTAGTTATGACGATTCACAAAAATTAGAACTGATTAATGCTAAAACAATGACAGAAATAAAAAACATAACAGCGCTGTATGAATTAGCAGGCTTGGTCTTCGACCAATCAAAGCAAAAACTATACGCAGTTGGCAGGCAAACTGACAAACTTTTCGTCTATCAATGGGATGGTGCCACAAAAACGCTTACGCTCGAGGATGATTCACCACGAATCCTCGAAAATATTAGTGAACAGTATCGTGCTTTTGGGATTTCTCTGGATGAAGATGACCAGCGTTTGTTTGTTACAGACAAAACAAACGCAGTCAAGTATTACAGCACGGTTGACTGGTCGTATCAAGGCAGTATAGATATCGTAGTTGATGGCAATGACCGTGTGGCTGTAGGAATCGCTCTTTATGATGATGGCCAGGGTTCCAAATATCTCTATACAGGTGGATATGTGCACGGCCAGCTTAATCCATTCCTGGTCAGGTCGGATATAACCGATATAAATGAACCAGTTTTTACTGAACACGATGTTGGGAATGATAATGCCGTAATAGGGGCAACAGTCAATCAGGAAACCGGTCTTGTTTATATAACGACGCTCAATAAGCACATCGAGATTTATAATAATGCCACTTTTCCAACCGACCCTTGCTGTACTGAAACCACAGGCATTTCCGGCCCTGCGGATATTATTGTTCGCGGCGATGTTTCGTATAAAGACCCGTTTGCTACGCTTACGCTGGTCAAAGAAGATGATATTGTCGATTGTGTCGTGCCAAACAATGAGATAACTTACACTATCACGTACAATGCCAACAACGATTCCGACACCAACGTAGTCATAACTGATTATCTACCTGTTGGAGTTGACCCTAATAATCCTTCTGACCTTAATTACAACTCTGAAAAGCGCACTTATACCTGGAACATCGGGACGCTGGAACCAAATCAATCAGGGTCTGTTAAGCTGAAAGTTGTGGTTAATAACCTTGCCGAGCCGCTTGGTACCATCACCAACTACTGTGAAATAGAAGGCGACCAATACTACACTGGTTTCGCTACGGTAGATACCAATGTATGCTGCTGGGGCGGTGATATCATCTACGTGGATGAAAACGCTCCTGGCTTGAACAGTGGGTTATCATGGCAGCACGCTTACCGAGACTTGCAGGATGCCCTTGAAAGGGCACAGGGCTGCGGCAGTAAAATATGGGTGGCCGAGGGGACATACCCAGCCAAAAACCGGTAAATTCCAATTAGTTGACGGCGTGCCCATCTACGGCGGATTCCCGTCCGGCGGAGGACAGCGCAATGGTTCGACAAGCTCACCATCCCGAGCGAAGTCGAGGGACTGGCTGACAAATGAAACTATTCTTAAAGGAGGAGTGCTGGCACAGGATGTTAATGCGGCAACTATTCTCGACGGTCTTATTATACAAAATGGGCGCTACGGAATAGAATGTCGTGGTAATCCCGGGCCGAGCATAATCAACTGTAAAATTGAGGACAATTATGATTGTGGGATTTATTGCGATAATTCCCATCCGAAAATAACTAACTGTGTGATTGCCAATAACGGAAACAGGGATAGCTTTTTGCATGGAGGCGGAATCTATTGCAATAATTCTTCGCCGACGATAACAAACTGCATATTCAGCGGTAACTTAGCTGTAGGAAAAGACATCCAATATGGCCAAAAAGGTGGGGCAATGTTTAACAGTGCCTCTTCGCCGACGATAACTAACTGTATCTTCACAGGCAACCATGCCTACATAGGCGGCGGGATTTATAACGAGATATACTCTTTGCCGATAGTTACAAACTGCACCTTCATAGGCAACGAGGCCTGCTACGGCGGCGGCGGGATGTGCAATGAGTATAACTCTTCACCGGCAGTAACAAACTGCATCTTCTGGGGTAATAAGGCTAATTCCGATGGCAATGAGGTATATAACTATGACGACGGCTCTGACCCGAATTTTAGCTACTGTGATATAGAAGACTGCGGTGCTCCTGATAACTGGGATACTGACCTTGGTACTGACGGTGGAAATAATATCAATGCTGACCCGTGTTTTTATAATGTCGATGACCCTAATAGCTATCATCTTACGGCTGATTCAAACTGTATTGACGCAGGCGATCCGAATTTTATCACGAACCCAGATGAAACCGACATCGACGGCGAAGACCGGAAAATAGACGGTGACGCTAATGGCACCGTCATTGTGGATATGGGTGCGGATGAATACTACTGGAGTCCCGCAGACTTTGATGAAGATGAGTTTGTAAACTTTATTGATTATGCTAAATTCGCTGCTGCTTGGCAAACAGAGAATGCCGATATTAGTTTGGATGACGATAACTATGTTGATTACAACGACCTTGCCTTGTTCTGCAAGGATTGGCTGTGGATAGCTGGCTGGTTAAAAACCTTCGGCTATGGTATGTGTTCTATGGGCAGCGGTACGGGCCAGAGTCTCGGCCTTACAGAAGGGGCCTCTTTATCAGCCCCAGCAGAGCAGCAACAGACCGAAGAGACTACCCAGCTTGATATTGAAGAGCTCCTGAAATGGCTTGATGAACTCTGGCTCATGCCTGAAGTGCGAGAGGTCATAACCGAAGAACAATGGCTGGAATTTACAGAATCAATTAAGTCAGAGCTTAAATAAAAAAGAACTGACGGATAAAAACAAAGGGCTGGCTATTTTAACCAGCCTTCTTTGCTTACATTTTGTGTAGATGTCTTAGCTGCGTACTTCTTGCGGTGTCTTTTGGAGAGTCTTCAGTAGATAGTTTTCCACCGCTGCATCCCAGCTCATATTTTGCGCCAGCGAATAGCCGGTTTGAATCATACTTTCAATCTCGGATTCATCCTCTGGCAAACGTTCTATAATCTCTTTCGCAACCTTTTTGCTCTGGCTTGCCTCTATCTGGTTGCGCACCGACTGGTCGATTTCAAGCATATCCTCGATATCGGTATAATCCCCGATTTCCAGGTTGGTATAGTCGGCAATGATGACATTCTTTACGCTTTCTCCGTCGGTTATATCCCGCAGGAATCCTGCGCATCCACAGACATTAGTAAGCACACATATCCCGCCAAAAGTAAGCGGTTCAAGCTGAGCTATACCAAACGGCTCATAAATGCTTTGGCCGAACTCGACGTCGCTTCCCTTGCGGATGTCCATAAATTCCATATCCTCCGGCATCCTGCTGCCACATTTTTTTTGCCTGAATCCGAACTGGTTAATAAAAACAATTTTTATATTGCGACTTTTCGCATTAAATTCCTGCACTTTCGTATAGAAATTCGCCTCGCCGCCGGATAAATCTGGCCAGCCCTCATGGTGGGCAACAGGCCAGTTATATGCCGATTCCATATTATAAATATCTTCACTGCGCCGCTGGGTTACTTCAGTGGATAGTAAGAACATAACTGCCGTTTTATCCTGTGCCCTAAATTCTTTTTCAATATGTTCAAGCACACGCAAATCACGCCATAATCCTTTGCTCCGGATAAGTCTTGTAACGTGTGTGAAGATAAAATCCGGCTTATAACCCAACAGATTTTCGCAATAATGTTGCAGCTTTTGCTTTGACTTCAGTTTGTCGGCAACAGTGATTTGATATGCAGGTATGCCGTTGTAAACTATATCGATATCAGCGGTCTCGAATTCCGGTGCCAGAAACCGTAATTCATCTACTACATAATCGCCCACTGCACATATATGGTCGCAGTATTTTGAAGCCTCAACAAGTGCATGTTTGAAGAAAGAACTCTGGTCACCAAATACTTCGTTGACATAGAGTTTGTCTCTGTGAGCCCGCTTGATAATATTATAAAACATAGTATCGTGGCCGGGACTATTCTCCACGATATGCCGCATCGTAGCTACTTCGTGAGCATAAAAGGCCGTTCTGAAATCGCAATCCGGCTCAAGAATAGCTGCCAGTGCCGTCGGCATCCCCATAAACTCATGAGCAAAAACGATTGTCGAATTGTTCGCTGCTCCTATCGCCTTCAGAGCAGCAATCGCTGGTGGTGCTGCTCTGATATACTGCTCGTACTCCCACAGGTTCTCGTACAAATGGCTGCGAACACCGAATTCTTCGAATAGACGTCTCTTAAACTCGTTAATCACAGCATTATCAATGTGTCTTATATCGAATAACAATACCTCTGGTGAGTGTTTTATGCCTGTTTGTTCATCAATAAATGTTCGCCTGCCATAGACTATACCTGTATTATAGAGACTCTCAATTTTCCGAAATGCCGGTGCATACCCCGGATTCAAAAATCCATCAACGGAAGAATAGAGTACTTCACCGCCCTCACCAAGACGCTCGGATATAGAACCCTCGGTAGTGAACAATGGGCCCACAATGATTGACCGGTGAACTGAGTCAAGATAAGATTTGCAGGTGAAAAGGCCTTGCAGAACAGCGCCTATACCGCCGATTTTTCCCACCGCCTCATGGGTAACATGTACAGCTGTTGTCTCGCTGGCCATGATAAAGTTTCCTCCAAGTTATTATGAAGTTCGGTCACGTTGTTTTTACTATTTCCATATAAAATATAAGAAACAGTTTTAACATAGCCAAATTTCAGGAGGATGCCCGGCCCCACAATTTTACAGGCCGAAAAGATTGTGGCGGATGTGCAAATTGAGGATGTTTTTTAGGACGTATGAGTTTTTCTTGAAACTTTTCTGCTCTTTATTAGCTTATTTGCGTGCGTAAGTTTCTTATTAAACCTGAAAGCACCTGCTGAGGAATATCAGCTAATTCCGGCTCAGGTATCTCGCTAAGTGCTATTCTATCAAGTATCTCTATCGCATGGTGGCCATAAGGAGCTATCTCAACTGCGATTCTTTGAGCATGGTCCAATTCGCCGTCAGCCATCTGACGCAAATACAGAGTTATATTTTTTGTCAATTCCTTCTCACCCATCTCAAATATCGGCGCAGCATACTCAACCAGTTCATCAGGTATCTCACCCTGGTTCTCAGCAGCCTCAGCCGGGCCCGCTGGAACCTCTTTTTCCTGCAATATATCCTGTGTGAGTTTATGTGTTTCGGCTATGAGTCGCTTTCTTTTTTCCTCCTCGCTTTCGTCTATTGGTGCAAGTTTGATCTCTTCATCAGAATCTGACTTCGGAACATATAGCTTATTATGACACACCGGACACTTGCCCCATTTGCCTCTGGCGTTGTCCTGTGCCTCTATCCTCTTTCCACAATGCTCACAATTAAATGTTATGGTCATTGTATCACCTCTTAACTTTTTATTCTGACTTTTGTCCTCTATCGTCTGACCTGTATTCTGCAACAACCTCGGTTGTTATTCCACCCCGGGGTGTGAATCGAGATGTAACCTTCATCCAGCGAGGTTTGCAGACACCACACAAATCATCCAATATATCATTTGTCAGTGCCTCGTAAAAGATGCCTTTATTGCGGTAGCTTTGCATGTAGAATTTCAAGCTCTTTAGCTCGATACACGATTTGTCAGGACAGTATTCGATGACAATCTCGCCGAAATCCGGCTGGCCTGTTCGTGGACAAACACTGGTAAATTCGGGACATCTAATCTCAATACAATAGTCTCGCTCAGGGCGTGGATTATCAAATAGCTCTAGTTTCGGCTTCTCATCCATTCCTTGACCTCTCTTATAAATCCTACCATACTAATATAATCCAAAAACTAACAGTAAACAAGCAATAATAAATCAACGGGAAAATAAAAAGTAATCTGCCAAAGTATCAAAAAAACAGCTTTTTATTGCCTTACAGCGTATTACAAACAGTCCGTCGGGATGAATTTGTATGAAAAAATGTTGCATCAACTGACTAAGTTGGATATATTGGCTTTTCCAGTGATTAACGATTCGTTCGGACAAATTTAAGTAGCAGTAATAACGTATAAATGATAATTCTTTGAAAGGATGGACACAATGACTAAAAGATTGGCTTTCGTAAGTTATCTAATCACAGTTGCGCTTCTTGCCTTTTCCGGCTGCGAGACTATGGAGCAAGCCAAATCGAAGAAATTCGTTCTGCGTGTGAACTGTGCCGCCTTTGACCCTTACACCGACAAGGCAGGAAACAAATGGCTCCCTGACCAGTATATGGAAGAAGGCATGAAGTGGGGGGCTGTCTTTGGCATGACCATTGACCGTGGAGACCTTGGTATAACCGGTACCAATGCACCGAAGATTTACGAGACAGAGCGCTATGGTATGGACGCTTACGAGTTCATCGTCTCTAATGGCAAATATACCGTCCGGCTACACTTCGCCGAAACATACGAAGGAATAACCGATAGTGAAATGCGGGTTTTTTCGGTAAACATTAACGACAAGACTGTCCTTGAAGACTTCGACGTCTTTGATGCGGCCGGCGGCTTCGAAAAGCCTGTCATCAAGGAATTCAAGGGCGTAACCGTAAAGAATAAAAAGCTGACCATCGGATTTATCCCGGATATAGAAAACGCGGAAATCAATGGTATCGAAGTGCTCTCCGAATAATCTAAGGTAGCACAGCATCCAGTTTTAAGACGTTATACTCCGGCGAAAGGTCTGCTTGGTTTCTGCGCTTTCATTGATTACCCGGCAAGCGAAAGATTTCTAACGGGGTAAATCTTTTTTGCGCTTCATACATAGTAACTGGTAACTGTTTAAGTATTTAATCAGTTACTATTTAACCAATTACCAATTCTGATATGGATTAACTTATGGCAGATAGAAAAGCGATAGTTTTATTAAGCGGCGGCCTGGATTCGGCTACAACCCTGGCCATCGCTCACAATGAAGGTTTTAGGTGCTATGCCCTGACTTTCAGATACGGCCAACGGCACAGAAAAGAAATCGAGGCCGCAGAGAAGGTAGCTGTTTCTCTGGGTATAGCGGAGCATCGCATAATTGACATTGATTTAGGTCAGTTTGGCGGTTCAGCCCTAACCGACGAAAGGATCGAAGTACCGAAGGATAGAGCCGATTTAGGTAAATCCGGCAAGATTCCGCCAACTTATGTCCCTGCCCGAAATACGATATTTCTAAGCTATGCCCTCGCCTGGGCCGAGGTTCTTGGTGCGTTCGATATATTCATCGGTGTAAACACAACCGATTACAGCGGCTATCCCGACTGCCGGGCTGAATTTATAGCAGCTTTTGAGAAAACCGCAAATCTCGCCACCGCTGCCGCCGCTATCGAAGCTAAAGGCAAATTCCAAATCCATACTCCGATTATAAATATGACAAAGGCCGAGATTATCCTGACCGGCACAAAACTCGGCGTCGATTTCTCTATGACTCATAGCTGCTATGACCCGGACAAGCAGGGCAGAAGCTGCGGCAGATGCGATTCCTGTAGATTAAGATTAAAGGGCTTCGCAGAAGCCGGACTAAAAGACCCAATTGAATATGTAACAAAGCAGATGTAATCACTTTGTCATTCCTGCGGAAGCAGGAATCCATATTATTAAGAAGGCAGAAATGCGTATAAGTGAAATATTTTACTCATTGCAGGGTGAAGGTTTCCTGGTCGGTATTCCCAGCGTGTTTGTGCGTTTGGCGGGCTGTCCTTTGCGATGCAAATGGTGCGATACGAAATACACCTGGGACAACAAAGCAGGGCGGCAGTATAGCATAGATGAGATTAGCAAGACCGTTCAACAAGCCCAGGGTAAATTCATTGTAATAACCGGCGGCGAGCCGATGATAGACCCGGATTTGCCACAGTTGGTTCGGAAGCTAAAAGATTTAGATAAACATATAACTATTGAGACCGCTGGTATTGGATTTATCCCAGATTTAGACTGCGATTTGATGAGTATCAGCCCGAAATTGAGTAACTCCACACCGGCTGACCCAAGACGTGCAGCTATTCATGAAAATTCGAGATTGGATTTAGCTGTTTTGCATGAGCTGCTTGACAATTATAAATACCAGCTAAAATTCGTTCTAGATTCAAAAGATGATTTACCGGAGATAGAAGAAACGATAAAAAAAATTGGTAACGTTGATTTGGAAAAGGTGATGCTGATGCCGCAGGCAGCTACAAGGGATGAGCTTTTAGCCAAGTCACCAATGGTAGCCGAATTGTGCAAACACACCGGCTTTACGTTTTCGCAGCGTCTGCAAGTTCTGCTCTGGAATAATAAAAGGGGAAGGTAGCTTCACATATACTTGCCTATGCCATTTTTCTTGATGTCAAGAAGGAAGAATTAGTTGCTCGCTACCTGTGATTACATTTCATTGAAAACGATTTCCGTTACTTTGCGCTGGTTTCTATTTTCACAAAGACTCTCTCAAAATAGGAGGATGAATTCTTTTGCTGAATTTTTCGTCGAGCTTCTTCTTAAAAACTCTCTCTCCGGCTTTCTCTCCAGCTTCCTCTGCAGCTTTTATTATACTCTTTTCTACCTCTACTGCAGCATCCATTGCGGTCTTTTTTACGGCCTCTATTACGGCCCCTATTGTGGGCTTTAATGCCCTCTCTTCTACAGAGTCTTTTAGAAAACCTTTTATGTTTTCTACCGCAGTCTCTATTGCAGCTTTTAATGCAGTTCCAATTGGGATTTCCTTTCTGGCTTTCTTGTTCTCTACATCGACGAAATCAGATTTTTTGCCGAATTTTTCGTCGAATTTTTTTTGAACAGCTTTCTCTCCCGCTTTCGCTCCAGATCTCTTTGCAGCCTCTATTATACTCCCTTCTACCTCTATTGCAGCATCTACTGCGGTGTTTTTTACGGCCTCTATTACGGTCCCTATTATAGTCTTTAATGTGGTCTCTTTTGTAGGGTCTTTTAGAAGACTCTTTTCTATCGCAGTCTCTATTATGGTGTTTTTTACAGCATCTATCGCGGTCTCTATTGAGGTCTTTAATGCAGTTCCGATTGGGGTTTTCTCTCCGGCTTTCCTGCTCTCTACATTCTTAAGTTCTTCCTTAGAAACACCACCACGTGAAAGCACTCTGACCAAGAGAGCTCCAGCCACAAGTGCTGCAACAGCAACTAATATATAAGGTAGATAAGCGGCGGAGGAAATGCTATCCCATAAAAAGGCTGCATAATAGATAGCCATTTCTTGGTCACCGTTCGTATTTAGCAGATTTATAACACCTAAAAGCATAACACAATAGATTGTAATTTCTTACATGCGTATGCACAAGGCATTATGCTATCATTTTTCCAGATTTCAGAAATATTTTCCTGTTGATATTCCCTTAGGAATATAGTATATTTTTATCAGAGGTGATAAAATGAAACTAAAGGTCGTTCTGGAAAAAGGCGAGAATGGATTTGTTGTCGCCCACTGCCCTAGTCTTAAGGGTTGCTGGAGCCAGGGCAAAACCGAACAGGAGGCGGTCAAAAATATCAAAGAAGCCATCAATCTCTATTTAGAGCCGGACCCTAAAGATGTTAAACCTTCTGATAACCACAAGGTATTAGAGGTTGCGGTATGACAAAGCCGCCCCTGCTTTCTGGCAAAGAGATTGTCAAAACCTTTGAAAAAAATGGATATTATCGTGTAAGCCAGAGAGGAAGCCACATAAAGATTCGCAATGATACTCGCCAGATAACCCTTATTATTCCTGACCATAAGGAAGTTGACCGCTGGACACTTAGAGGTATCATTCGAGATGCTGGACTTACCGTAGAGGAATTCCTCCAATTGCTTAAATGAGTCGTTCAATTCCCTGATTTCTGAATTGACAATCAATAATCAATAGTAAATAATCGATTAGTAAATCGATAAGCCCGGGTGGCGGAATAGGCAGACGCGCCAGCTTGAGGGGCTGGTGAGCTTCGGCTCGTGCTGGTTCGACTCCAGTCCCGGGCAATGGTTTGTAGATTTGTAGCACGGGCTTCCAGCCCGTGAAAAACACAAAATATTTTGAATATTTGAAATTAGTATTTTAGACTTGTCCGCCGAAGTTTTGAAGTCTTGACGAAGGCGGATTTATTTAGGATTTAGTGCTTAGGATTTAGAATTTATTGGAGATACGCAATACGCAATACGAGACTACGTTAGTCCTAATCTCTCGGCCTCGGCGTAAAGGCCGTAGCGCTTCATCTTCTTAAACAGTGTGGTGCGGTTTATCTTTAGTGCCTCGGCTGTTGCCTGTCTGTTCCAGTGGTTGGCCTCAAGGGCCTGTCGAATGATATTTTTCTCCGGCTCAGCCAACGCCTCTTTTAAGCTCACCGGTCTATGTGATTTTTGCTGCCGGCTTTGCCCTCGTATTATTGAGCCTGGTAAATCCTCAAGGCCAATGAACTTATTTTTACTAAGCAACGCCGCACGTTCAATGACATTCTCCAGCTCACGAATATTACCCGGCCACGAATAACGCTCCAGATATTCCATCGCCTCATCGGCAATGCCAAGTTTTGCTCTGCCGTGCTGTGCAGAATATATTCGCAAAAAATGCTCCGCCAGAAGACGAACATCACCCACTCGTTCGCACAAGGGCGGCAAATCTATCGTCACTACATTTACGCGGTAATACAAATCTTCACGGAATCTGCCTTGTTTTACCTCTTCGTTCAGGTCGCGGTTTGAAGCGAGTATTATTCGTGTATCGACAGTTTTGGTCTTATTACTACCAACCGGCTCGAACTGTCTATCCTCCAGAACCCGCAAAAGTTTGGCTTGAAGTGCGGGCGAGGCATTAGCAATCTCATCAAGAAATATCGTTCCGCTATCGGCTGCCAAAAACTTGCCTTCTTTATCACTCACAGCACCGGTAAACGCACCTTTAACATGGCCAAACAGCTCGCTTTCGAGCAGCGTCTCCGGCAGTGCCGCGCACGTAACCTCTACAAACGGCTTTTCACTTCGGCTGGAGCGATGGTGTATTGCTCTTGCCAACACACTTTTACCCGTCCCCGACGGGCCAGCCATCAGCATTGTGGTCGTGCTGTCAGCCACGGTTTCAACAAGGTCGAAAATCTTCGCCATCTTGTAGCTGTGGCTGATTATGTTTTCCAGACGGTATTTTTGTTCGAGTTGGCGGCGCAATCTCTCATTTTCACTTATAAGAGTTTGTTGTTTAACGGCTTTCTCAACTGCCAGCCGCAGCTCATCGTCGATAATTGGTTTGGTAAGGTAATCGTAAGCGCCCAGCTTAATTGCCCTGACTGCCCCTTCAATAGTGCCGTAACCGGTTATCGCTATGACCACTGTTTGAGGATGGTCTTTTCTGATTGTATCCAACAGGTCGAAACCGTCTCCATCCGGAAGATTAATATCTGCTATCACCAGACAATAGCTTTGTTCCTGCAGCTTGCTCACGGCCTGCCTTAATGTTTCTGCACCGCCGGTTTGGAATCCTTCAAGTGATAAAAACTCACGCAACGAATCCAGTATAATTTTGTCATCGTCTACAACAAGGACGTTTTTACCTCTCATAAAGTCTCCTTACGTAATGTATGAATCCTCTTGTATAGTACTCCCGGTTGAAATTTCCCGTTCGCGGGTAAGTAACTTTAGAACAACAACTTAATCCGCCATACGTGCGGCGGATTAAAATCTCACTCGCGGGAATTTATTACCCTGAAGGGTATAAATTACCTGCAGCTGACAAATAAACAGTAACGATACTGCCCCCCTCTGGGGCATTCTCAGCCGTTATTCGCCCGTTATAACCTTCAACTATGTCCTTACATATTGCCAAACCTAATCCTGTCCCTTTATCTTTTGTTGTAAAGAATGGCTCGAATATAGCATCGATATCTTCCACAGGAAAACCTGTTCCCGTGTCGTGAAATTCCACCGTGATGGTATTATCTGCCCTCAGTTGTGTTGATATTTTAAGTTCTCCCCCGTCCGGCATTGCATCAAGTGCGTTCTTCGTAAGATTAAAGAATACCTGAAACAAATTACCGCTCCTGACTCTGGCAATACCAGGGGCGTAATTACGTAATATCCGGACATTTAGCGCCTCTGCATTTGTAGCCATTGTTTTCAGGGCATCTTCGATAATCTGCTCTATTTTGGCATATTCCAAAGGCGTATAAGTGCTGCGGGTAAACTCTAACAGGTCGCTTACGATATGAACCATTCTCATTAGTCCCTGCCGGCACTGCTCGAGGTATTCTTTGGGCTTTTCAAGCTCTTGCTGCTCTACAATTCTCAGCGCAAGATTAATGTATCTCAGTATCCCATCCATAGGGTTATTTAACTCATGTGCAACCTTGGATGCGAGCTTACCAACGGTAGCCAGTCTTTCGGCGTTAGCCAACTGCCTTTGGATAGTGGCTGTTCCGGTAATATCTTCAATTATGATAGTTCCACCGGAATGTGTCTTATTGTTCTTCAATGGCGCACAGGCGATTCGTAGCAATTTTGTTTTGCCGTCAAGCGTGTAATTGATGCCGTCAAACCTCAGGGTTTTTCCGGCAGATATCACTGATTTTAGCTGCTCTGCCCAGTCCAGCCCTGACCTGTCGGGGCTATCAGTACCTTTTGCCAGTGATTTATCTATGAAAGTACCTAATTCGATTAGCTTCGCTGCCTGAAAGTTGCTCTCAATAATCCTAAAGTCCGTATCGAATATCACAACTCCAATCGGTAAGGACTCAAGGATTGATTTGCCGGATAGCCCAGACTCTAATGGGGATTTATCAGAATCGCTCCGACTTTTTTCGCTTCTGGTTAGGATTCTCGATTTTCGTTTTCGGCGTTCTGGCATAACGGGATAATAGAACCAAACATCAGCATTGTCAAGTATGGACGTTGCAAAAAAACAACATATTTGTTCCTTTTTTCGGACAGTAAAAGCCGTTTGTTTAACAAGAAACGTAACATTTTATAGAATAAGCAGCTAAATCAATTCGTGCCTAAAGTAAGCTAAAGTTATAAAACTGACCGATTCGTATTGTCATCCCTGCGAAAGCAGGGATCCAGTAACGTATCGATACAATGGATTCCCGCTTCCGCAGGAATGACAGGTGGTGTTATCTTCTTGTTAAAGCGAAACTTATGGTAATATGCAGCCTAAAATTGATCAGTTTGAGTAAAGTTATAAAAATCTTGCACTTTACACTTTAGGCACTTTCAACTTTAGGCACTCTGCTGTTGCCATTTGTCAACACTGAAAATGCCCTGTTCGCTAAGTTTTTCGAGACTTGCTGTTAAACGTTGCTTAACCTTATACTGTATAAACACTTGAAAAAGTTAAGATGGGCTATTTGCCTGCAACCGTCTTTGGAACGAATTTTGCATAAAATTATATCACGTAAGTTTATTTAAGGACAATAAGCCGGATAAGATTATGCAAGGAGGCGTTAGATGAACACTTCTGAAAGGCGTAAGTTCAAGCGAGTTGGGGCAAAGTTTGGAATTTGCTGCAACGAAGTTAGCTCAACATCAAAGCAACATTATGTTGGCCGCACAGTAAATGTCAGTCCCGGCGGTTTATGTTTTCAGACCGACGCTGACATATTTAAGCCAGGCAACCTATCAAAAGGAAGTCTATTAAAAGTCGAATTGTCAATACCGCCGACAAAAGGTCTGCTTGAATTTGGCGGGAGGATTTCAGGTTTTGTAAGGGTTTTAAGAACTTCCAATCTCTACAGCCCTACCCCTGCTGACAGGTATGGTGTAGCTCTTGAATTTTGCCAATCCCCGAAGCTATCTGTATAAGGACTAATTCTCTGGCCAAATACCTTCAAAAACCTCCACAGCAGGTCCGGTCATATAGACACAGTTATCTTCCTCGCACCAGTTCAAATCTAAATCGCCACCGGGTAGATGTGCAGTGCAAACTCGCTCCGCTCGACCGGTAAGCACCGCCGCCACACAGCACGCACAGGCACCGCTGCCGCAAGCCATCGTAATTCCGCTGCCTCGCTCCCACGTCCGCATCGCAAGTTCCGTTGGCCTATCAACCTGAACAAAATGTACATTGACTCGGTTCGGGAAAAACTCATGGTTTTCGATAGCCGGCCCCAGCTCTTCAAGCTCAATTAAGCCCACATCATCACAGAAAAATACAGAATGGGGATTACCCATCGATACATAGGTCATAAACAATTGGCGCCCAAGAACTTCTATCGGCTCTTCAACAATCCTCTCACCATCCAGCTTCACAGGGATATCTTTTGGTGTAAGAATCGGCTGGCCCATATTGACGCATACCTTCTGTACCTTATTACTATCATCGATTATCAACCCAACAGTCAAAACTCCACTGCCCGTCTCTATTTTCAGAGAGGCAGGGCAGAGGGGCTCGCCGTGCTGCGCCTGCCGAGACGTACCATTTCTGGCACTTGGCGCAGCAGGCTGACCGGGCACAGAAAACATTCCACCTGGCTCGGCCAATTTGCGTTCATAGACATATTTAGCCACGCATCGAATCCCATTTCCGCACATCTCCGCCTCTGAGCCATCGGCATTGAAAATACGCATTCGCACATCAGCCGTCTTCGATGGGCATATAAGAATCAGACCATCGGCGCCGATACCATAATGACGGTCGCTGACAATTTGAGCCAGCTCCACCGGCTTCTCGACCTTCTCTTCAAAGCAATTGACATAAACATAGTCATTGCCAAGGCCGTGCATCTTAGTAAATCTCATTTTTGCTTCTCCTTGTCGAGACTGCTCTTAATATACAGACACAAAAGCCAAAAATCAAGTTCGAGTAAGTAAAAGATGAAGTGGTAACAGAATGCAGGTAAAGGCTCACGGAATATTATTACGAACTATCCTACTGAGAATTCCTTCTTACGGGTGTTCATCTGGGCTTTCAGGCGTGCGACAATAGATGAGTGCATTTGTGAAACGCGCGATTCCGACAAATCCAGCGTTGCGCCGATCTCCTTCATCGTCATCTCTTCGTAATAATACAAAACAATAATCAGCCGTTCGGCCCGTGTCAGCCCTTTGGTAAGTAAACTCTTCAGGTCTCGCTTTTGGGCCTCGGTCACAGGGTTCTGGCTCTTCTTATCTTTTATCACATCTATTTCGCGAACATCTTTTTCGCTGTCGCCGTCGTTATATTTGGTATCTAACGAAACCATACTGACAGCGTTGGCATCCCGCTGGAGCCGGTCAAACTCCTCCTTACCCATACTTAGCTCTTCGGCGATTTCTTTCTCTGTCGGTTTACGGCCGAGATGTATCTCAAGCGCATGCCTGGCCTTGGAAAGCTGATGGGCGCGGGCTCGGACTAATCGCGGCACCCAATCCATACTACGAAGCTCATCAAGAATCGAACCTTTTATACGGGGCGAGCAATATGTCTCGAACTTTACGCCTCTGCCGGGATCGTATGCATCGATAGCATCCATCAGCCCGAAAATACCGGCGCTAATAAGGTCATCCAGCTCAACCTTATCAGGTAATTTGCTGTGCAATCGCTCGGCGCAGTATTTTACCAGGTTCCTGTAATGTTCCATAAGCAGATTGCGGAAATACTCATCGTGGGTTTTGTGGAACTGCTCCCATATCTTGTCGATACCGGGTTGTTGCTTAGTCTTCATAGCATTCCTCCCTGAAAAGGACCATGCTTTGCAAAAGTATGGATTCTATGATTTCAACAACATTTATGAGCCGTAGGCTCATTTACCTCACTGGGCTTTAAGTCCTATAAACACCAGCGCCTATTCTTTCATCCTTGTTCTCCTCCATATCGATATACAGGACACCTGTCCCAAATTCTTATCGACTCATCGGCCAATAACTTTAGAAGAACAAATCAGCAACCTTCTTAAAAAAACCTTCATCGTTTGGCGCAGCTGCCAAACCGTTACCCAATTTCGCCGATAAGGCCACCAGTGACGAAGTGACCCGCGCTTTAGGGTAAGTTAAGACGACCGGCTTTCGCAGCCGAATCGCAGAGCTCAATCTCTCATCCCTGAGCAATACACCGGCATCATAAACTTGAGTGTTCAAAAATTGTTTCGCAACGCTTGCTATCTGCTGATAGGTCCTTTTGCCCTCCGCTATTGTCGCAGCCATGTTTACAATAAGACTTATTCGCCTGGCAAACCCGTTTACAGCCAACACTTTAATCATTGCATAAGCATCGGTCATTGCTGTTGCCTCCGGCGTTGTAATTACCAAAACGTGGTCAGCTGCAAGGCAAAAACCGACAACCAGCTTCGAAATGCCAGCTGCGGTATCAATTACAATCACATCGAAATCGCTCTGAAGTCTGGACAACTCCCCAAGCAGGCGATGACGACGAAACTCATCGATGTTAGCCAAATCCTCAAGGCCGGAAGCACCGCAGATTATCCCCAGACCTTCAGGGCCGGTGTAGATAATCTCCTCGATACTTTTTTGCCCGTTAAGCAAATGAGAAATGTTGTATTTACTGTGTACCCCCATAACTATATCGAGGTTGCCTAACGACAGGTCTGTGTCGATAAGTAATACTTTTTTCCGCGATGCAGCAAGACATATTGCAAGATTTGCCGCTATGTTGGTCTTGCCAACCCCTCCTTTGCCGCTGGTTATCGCCAAAACCTTTGCTGGCCCCCTGTAATCTTCCATCGTCTGTCGTAGGTAAATCGCTTCGTCTGTCATCTGTTCTATTGAACGCAATAATCAAAAATCAACGGTTAATAACCTATTGAAATAGCCCTTTGTCTTCCCCGCAGCAATTCTGCTGCTATCCTCTGGTTGAGCGAATTTCCCAAAAGCTTATCTATTTGCAATTTGATGTATTCCTCCTGATTTTCTTCAAGAAGCTCTTCGGCATATCTATCAATTACCGGTTTGACTTTGATAGCACCACTGACACCAAATTTGATATTTTCAGTATCCCTTAGTAAAAGCCGTCGATTTTGGATATGCTCGTCTATTGCATCGTTGAGCAGGTCAGAAAATTCATCTACCAGAAAATCTTCGGGTACAAAACCATAGCTGTGGATATCGTATATGTTTCGAATAAGGACTTTTTGGCGAGTCTGTGTAAACTCGATTATCTTAGCCAGTAATTCGGCGATATTATCTGTTATTAGTGACGATAAATTCATATGCGGTTCTTGGTATCAAGATTGGGATTATGCGAAAAACTCATCAAAAACCTTCTCCTCTCCAGGCGTTTCTCCGCAAAATATATGGGTAGAAAAAACAGGAATGTAACTTGTGAAAAGCAAAGCAGTGTCTCTCATCCTTGATCCTTTCATTGCTTCTCTGATGCTTTACAGCGAGACAAAAGTAAAGCGACAACAGATAAAATGATTCTTTCTATTAGCCTTTTTATGACGAATCAATGTCCTCTTCCCTGCGTAGAATCTGTCTTATTTCCGAAAGAGTTTTTGTCCTCTTAAGCTGAATGATTTTTGATAATCGCTCAAATACCGATTCATCGTAAAGTCTATGTCCACCATCAGTCCACTTCGCCTCACGAATAAGTCCCATTATCGTGTAGTTATGAATCGTCTGTCTCGAAAAGGGAGTATAGCTAACCAACTCACCGATTCGATATAGCTTGGCAGGTATTTGCAATGTGCGCTCTTCAACTTCTATCTTCATTGCTAAAAGCCCTTAATGAATCAAACCGCATTTCAAATCATCCATTAGTTATAAATCTTAATCAGCATCAATACTAATTATATTTTGCATTTTGCAAAATATAAAATACCTTTTCGTTCCTGTCAACTTTTTTTTTGATTTTTTTGAAAAAATCTAGGTCATTTTTTCATACGAGAAAAAATGCCCCCAGATTGGAAGCTGAAATTGGGATTCTCCGCTTTTCTCCGAAGTTTTAGGCGTCTTTTTGCCAAAAGCTGCCGCCAGGGCCTTCAGCACAAGGCTCTAAGTTCATTTTTGGCCTTTAGACAGTGTGTTTTCCCAAATACCCCAGCCAAAATATCCGATACAAGGGTAAGTGAGCCCCGTTAGCCCTATGGACTCCTTGCGGAGAAAGCTCGGCTGGGACTCTTAACCCGCCTAAAGGGCGAGGATTTCTTTCTAATAGGGTGAAACTGGACAAATAAGCGAAGCTGTATTGTTTTAAACTATGCACCAAAGCAATGAAAGTTCCGATAATCCTACAAACACTTCCAATGGAAGCATATCACTCCTTCAGGAGGTTACTCCATTGGCCCGGCAGGTAAACTGCCTCGACTTAGACCGTATAGCTGATGTTTGCACTAAAAACATAGCTAATCTGGTTTCCGTAAGGTTTGCTTCACTGTATCTACTCGATGAAACAAATAGTATTTTGCACCTGTATAAATACAACCACCCATTTCTTATAAACAAAATAGTCTCGCTGAATCAAAACCCACCATCGCTTATGGTTATGGCTGTAAGAAGCAAAGAGCTTATATTGGTAGAAGATATAGATACCCATAAAAAGCCAATCATTAAAAAATCCCAACGTGCCTTTGCCGAAAACTATAAGACCAACAACTGCGCTATTGTTCCCCTCATTTGCCAGGACAGGGTAGTTGGCGTACTCAATCTGGCGGATAAGATAGGCAGTAATTACTTTAACTACGAAGATATTGCGCTGATAGAGCTATTTAGCCAGTTGGTCGGTGCGTCGATTGGCAACATAAAGCTGTTTGAGAAGATACAACGCCAGGCCATAACAGACGGCCTAACCGGCCTCGTGAACCACAAAACGTTTTACGAAATCCTGGAGAAGGAGCTGAACAGGTCGCGCCGATACGGTGGACAAATCTCTCTGATTATGGTTGATGTTGACAATCTCAAGAAGATAAATGATACCCATGGCCACCGGGCCGGTGATAAGGTCATCAAGGAGATTAGCAGGAGGATAAAGAATTGCGTTCGGCAGATCGATACAGCGGCACGTTATGGCGGTGATGAGTTTGCCGTCATTTTGCCAAATACTTCACTTACAGACGCCACTATTGCCGCCGAGCGTATGGTTGAAGCCGTCTCGCAGACACCGACAACATGGAGAAAAGAGCAGATACAGCTATCTATCAGCGTGGGCCTCGGCCAATACGACGCTGATACTAATCCCGAGGACATTACAAGCCGTTCCGACCAGGCACTCTATTCTGCCAAGCAAGCCGGCAAAAACACCGTTCGAATCTTTGAACCTACCAAAAGATAGTTTACCCCCGACAGACGTTACATTGTCATTCCCGCGAAGGCGGGAATCCATATTTAACCCCCAGGCCTGCCCTGAGTGAAGCCTGTCCCGAGCGGAGCCGAGGGGTCGAAGGGTCACTGGGGGTTTACCCTGCGGGTTGTTTAGCCCCAACCCCCGGTGTTTACCCGCCGTTCGTCCAGCGGGGTCGGGGGTTTGGTTTTTCATTTATTTACCGCAAGTTTCAACTCTTTCGCAGATATTTGACAAAAAAACAGAATTTTCTTGACAAATTAACGACCTATAATGTAAACTGTATTTAATCCTGATGCCACTATGGCAAAAGTATACGGAGATATGGAGGTTTCCCAGGTGCAATATCCTTGATAAACGGTGTTAATCCGTGTAAACTTGTACTTGCGAAAATGGGTATCCGTGTCTAAAAAAGAGGAGTTAGTGATGAAAAGGGAAATTCTTATGGGGGTAGTCTTCGGATTTTTCTTTGCCACTGCCGGTTTCAGTGTGCCAATTACAGAAACACAAGTCTGGTTTGATGTAGGCGACCTCGGCTCTGGCAGATGGCAGTACAGCTATGAGGTAACCCATATCAGCTTGCCTAAGCCAATTGAGGAGTTTACCATCTGGTTCGATTTCGGCCTATATGAGAATTTATCTATCCAGACGCCTGATCCACCGGCTGGTGACTGGGATGAGATTGTTGTTCAGCCGGAGCCGGTATTGGCGGATGATGGATTCTATGATGCACTCACTTTGGATACGGGCGTTGGTATTGGTCAGACAGTCAGCGGATTTGCGGTTAGTTTCAATTGGTTGGGCATAGGTCAGCCGGGCCCACAGTTTTATGAAATAATCGACCCTACCACATTTGAGACGCTTAATTTCGGCTGGACCGTACCGGAACCGGCAACGCTGCTTTTACTTGGCTTTGGTGGGTTTCTCTTGAGAAAGCCAGCCACGAAAAGACACAAAAAATAAATATATATAGTCTTGGTGCCTTGGTGGCAAAAACAAGGAAGACAGATGAGACGAAACCCTGTTAGAAAGCTCTGGTGTGGCTTTAACCTTCAACCCGTTAGAAAAATTATTTCTAACGGGGTAAATCTGAAAATCTGGCTGGTAATGACCGTTGTTTTATTATGCATGTCGGGCATTGCTACAGCCATTGAAAGGCACGTACCAAGTCAGTATCCAACGATACAAGATGCTATAGATGCAGCAGTTAATGGTGATACGGTCATCGTTGCCGACGGAGTATACACTCCCTCAGAAGGCAGTGAGAGTTATATCAGTTTCAAAGGCAAAGCAATTACAGTACGCAGTGAAAATGGGCCGGAAAATTGTATTATAAATGCTGAAGGATACTGGTTAGGGATATTTGTTTTTGAGAATGGGGAAGGGTCAAACTCTATTTTAGAAGGTTTTACACTTAAAAACGGCAATAACTGGATGGGAGGTGGTGCTATAACTTGCTGGTGGGCTAGTCCAACAATCAGCAATTGTATTATTACGGGAAATTACGGGTGTGAAATGTACCAAGTAGCAGGAGGGATTGTGTTGTTTGATAGCGATGCAACTATTAGTAACTGTATTATATACAACAATAAAGGTATTTATTTTGGAGCGGGTGCCATATATTGTGGCGGTAATAGTGGCCTTAGTCAGCCCAGTATAATAAATTGTACAATTTGCAATAATAAAGTATGGTATCCAAGCCATTCGTATGCGGCAGGTATATATTCTACTAACTGCAATCCAATTATCAAAAACTGCATAATATGGGGAAATTATCCCTCAGATTCACAAATTGTAGGAACATTCGATAGCGTAACATTTAGCAATATCCAGGGAACATATCCAGGCCAGGGCAATATCAATACTGACCCGTGTTTTATTGCTCCTGACAGCAATGATTTTCATTTATTGCCGGAGTCGGTTTGTATAGATGCAGGGGATCCGAGTTCGGAGTTTGGTCTGGAGCCGGAGCCGGACGGCGGAAGGATAAATATGGGGGCCTACGGAAATACGCCGGAGGCCACTTGCAAAGGCGGATTAGTTTTAGAATCCTACAACCTTGTTAGTAAAACCCGTATCGGAAGAACAGAATTTGAATATGTCTATACGATGACGCTGAATAATAATAGCACCGAAGCCGTTTCAAATGTTGTCGTTGAGCTGCTTGATGCCTCGGAGAATGTTTCGATAATAGACCTAAGTGTCGGTTTCCCGTACATAGCAGCAGGTGATTCTGCAATAAGTGATGATACATTTAGCATTCAGGTGGACAGGTCAGTTCCGGTAGATGCAACTATCATAAGCTGGCGTGCTACATTTGATACAGCAGGCGGTGGGGCAGGGCAAACAACATTCACAACAGGCATTGCTTTAGATGACAATCTTTCTGACATAACCGGTGATGGCGAGGTTGATTTCGAGGATTTGGCGAAATTGGCTGAGCAATGGCTTGGCCCACCAGGGAGTCCGTCGGCTGATATTGCACCTCAGCCGGATGGCGATGGAATAGTGAACTTTCTTGACTTTGCAAAACTGGCAGAGGAATGGAAAGGGTTTTAATAGATTCCTTGCTCCTTCGACTGCGCTCAGGACAGGTGCGCTCGGAATGACATTTTTGTTATTTTTGATTTTTTCTCTGCGGCCTTGGCGTCCTTAGCGGTGAGAGATATAGATTATCGGCGCCATTCGGGCTTGCGGACCATCAATGGCGGCATCTGTTCCGGCTTGACCCTCCGATGGTTTGTATTGGAGCAGCTTCTATTACTGCGATACCAGCGAATAAGAAAAAGCTGGGGTTTCAACGGTAACTTTTTTTCCTTCAATCTGCCAAACATTTCAAGGGCCTTTTCTGTGAGAAAAACTATAGAATCTACACACTTTTCCTATCGGCTAATCTCAACAGTGACTTTCGGGAAAAGAGCAGTAGAGTGGGGTCATAACCCCACCAATGAGCTAAAAAGGTTCAAAGCTTTACCGGTATCTCTCGCTCAGCTAAGTACTCTTTCATTTGCTTTATAGTATATGTGCCGAAGTGTGCTATGGAGGCCACAAGAACAGCATCTGCTCCCCCTTCGACTATGGCCTGGTACAAATGTTCGAGTGTTCCGGCTCCACCTGATGCGATTACGGGGATTTTCACTGCGCTTGATATTGCTTTGGTCATTGGGATATCGTATCCGGCCTGTGTGCCATCGGCATCCATACTTGTCGGCAGGATTGCTCCAGCGCCCAGGGCTTCTATCTTTTTGGCCCACTCGACGGCGTCCATTCCTGTACCTTTAGTACCCCCGTTGATTATAACTTCAAAGCCGGATGGCAATTGTAAATTGCTAAAGGTATCTATTGCGATAGTTAATTTATCGTTGCCGAATTCCTCCGCTGCTTCTTTGACCAAATCCGGATTGTGCACAGCAGCAGTATTGATAGATACCTTTGATGCGCCTAAATCCAGCAGTTCTTCAATTGCCTGACAGTTGCGGATTCCGCCGCCGACAGTCAATGGTACTGCAATTCTCTCGACTGTCCTCTTGACGGCGTCAAGCAGTGTTTTTCTCTTTTCAATGGTCGCTGTAATATCCAGAAAAACTAATTCGTCTGCTCCTGCCTCGCTATAAACAGCGGCATTTTCCGCAGGGTCACCCACATCTTTTAGCTTAACGAAATTAATGCCTTTAACTAATCTGCCGCCTTTTACATCCAGGCAAGGGATAACTCTTCTATAATCCATATATTTTTGCTCCCAATTTCCAGTTATCAGTTATTGTTTAGCTTTTGTCTTTTTTTTGTAGGCCTGTACGATATTTTGAACCAATCTATGTCGCACAATGTCTCTCTGGCTTAACTGGACAAAACCTATTCCTTTTATGCGGCGCAGTAATTCAATCGCATCGACCATTCCACTTTTCTGGCCGGGTTCCCGGTCAATCTGTGTTATGTCACCCGTTATTATCATCTTGGAGCCATTGCCCAATCTTGTCAAAACCATCAGCATCTGCAGAGGTGAGGTGTTTTGCGCTTCGTCACAGATGATGACGGCTTCATTGAGCGTTCTGCCACGCATAAAGGCAAGTGGTATGATTTCAATAATATCCAGCTCCATAAATTTCCTCATCTGAGCGAAATCCATCATATCTTCGAGGGCATCGAAAAGCGGGCGAAGATACGGATTTACCTTTGCCTGTATGTCGCCCGGCAAAAAACCGAGCTTTTCTCCGGCTTCCACAGCCGGTCGTGCAAGAACGAGCTTTCTTATTTGCCTTTTCTTCAGCATTGAGACGGCAATTGCGACCGCCAGATATGTTTTTCCTGTCCCCGCAGGGCCTATACAAAATGTCAGGTCGTTGGCCAACATTGTTTCAACGTATTTTAGCTGTCCCTTGGTTGAGGGCTCGACCACTTTTTTATGGGAATAGACGGTAATGGCCTGGGTCCCCGTTTTGCTATCTTTTGCCTCACTGGTATCAGAGGATGTGAGCGAACCACTACGAGTGATAAAGCCGGTTACATCAGTTATAGTAAGTGAGCCGCGTTTGATTAGGCGTTTTTGCATCTTGTCGATAATTTCGGCAGCTTTATTTACGTTTTTTTCTTCACCGGTAATTATTAAATTGGACTTCCGGGCAGTGATTTGCACACCGAGTGATTGGCGCAAAAGCCGAAGATGACTATCGGATTGGCCGAATAACTGAAGCCCCCATTCTTGCTTTTGCAAGAAAGCATGGGGGCCAGATGAATCTAATTGTATGGTAATTTCCAAAGTATTCCTCTATCAAGAGCTGCACATAAAAAATAAATAAGCAAACGGTGCTGCTACCAAAGGCGAATCAATAACATCCAATATTCCACCGAAGCCGGGTACACTGTTTGCTGAATCTTTCTGCTCGGCGTCCCGTTTTATCATAGACTCTGCCAAATCGCCGAACTGGCCGATGAACGCAAAACAAAAGCCAAAGAGTGCTGCCAACCACCAGGCCATTGTAATTATATCACCACTTAGGGTAAAGCCAACAGCAACGACCACTGCGACCGCAACAGCGCCAAACATACCTTCCCACGTCTTCGAAGGGCTGATTTTAGGCGAAAATTTGTGCCTGCCAAAAAGTTTGCCAATTGCATAAGCCCCTATGTCAGCAGATTTTACAACAAAAACAAACATAAGAAGCGGCCAGACGCCAAAGTCGATGCGGATGGCAAGCACGAAGCTGCTCAAAAGCCCCAGGTAAACAATAGAAAAATAATTTACCCCGCAGTTAACTAACACCCCTGAAGTCCCATAGCATATATATTGATACAGAAGCAGCGCTATCAATACGAACACAGAGAGAAAAAACAGATATATACGGGGCGGGATTTCTACAATCTGTCCTCCGTTAGGAGTCCCCAGGACTGAGAGAAGCCGAAGGAGTTGTGGCCAGTACCAGGTGCCTGCGAATAAAATCGAAGCGATAATTGACACAACAGTGAAAATCTTTAAGTTTTTGGCTGCTGCAAGCTTGGATAGTTCATATTGAGCGGGAATCACCAATAGGGCGATAAGCAAACAGAGCAATGTTCCCTGCACTGGTTTATCGTCGGCTGCCGCAGCCGTCAAGCCACCATCCAGCCAACCGTCGAAAATAACGACGGCGGCAAAAAATGTCGTCATTACTGTGCCGAAAAGCAGTCTGTATCTGAGCATAACCTCTCATATCTCATATGGTGACTTCCTGTAATATAAACAGGAGACAACAATCATTCTCTCATTTTTTTCGCTTAGATTGTCAGGAGCATACAATATACTTCATGATGTATCTTCAAGAAACACACGCCTTTATTTACGAGATGCACTTTTGATATCGCCAAAGCGTCGGTTGCGCCTTGCGTAAGCAAGTATCGCCTTTTCCAAATTTGATTTTCTGAAATCAGGCCAGAGAGTTTTTGTGACGTAGAATTCGCTGTATGAAATTTGCCAGAGCAGAAAGTTGCTGACCCTCATTT